>ORJL011049734.1_pt1 | contig 40389 bp, 34 predicted proteins | sample 1779941 | NCBI WGS metagenome assembly ORJL01 (sample SAMEA104232317, study PRJEB22302) | groundwater metagenome | biome: forest; feature: aquifer; material: groundwater | place: USA | collected 2011-08-07 | depth 5.8 m | reverse complement strand
GAGCGTCATGATGATCATCTATGCCGCCCTTGTCCAGGAATCCGTGGGGGCGCTCTTCATGGCGGGCATACTGCCCGGCATTCTGGCAGTGGGAAGTGGGGGGGGATACGTGATCATCGAGAGTCTACGCCGGAGGGAGGGGCGGCTCGAACCATCTCTGCCGCCGCTGGTCGCTGCGAAGGCCATATTCCAGGCCTGGCCTGCGGCCGTCTTGATTGGTCTTACGCTGGTGACCATCTACATGGGCGTGGCGACTGCCTCGGAGGCTGCCGCGCTGGGTTGCCTTGGCGCCGTACTGATCGGACTTGCCTACCGGGAGCTGACCTGGAAGAAGCTGATGCACGCGGCCCAGCAGAGCGTCGTGACGGCCGGCATGCTGACTCTCGCCATGATCGGGGCGATGTTCTTTTCCCAGGTCTCGTCTTTCCTTTTCCTTCCCCAGAAGATATTGGACTTCCTGGTGACGGCTGGCCTGTCTCCGTGGGCGTTCGTCGCCGCCGTTACAGTGTTCGGCCTCGTTTTGGGCATGTTTGGCATGGGCAGCCTGATGCTGCTCATCGCCGCGCCGATTGTGTACCCGGTGCTGATGCAAATCGGGGCGCCCTACGGCTGGGATGGCATTTGGTTTGGCATTTACTTAGTGCTCTTGATGGATTTAGGGAACATTACGCCGCCGGTGGGCATGTCCGTGTTCATAATAGCGGCAATGACCAAACGGAGCAATGACTATATTTTCAAAGGCGTGATGCCATACGTCTGGATTATCTGTGCTCTACTAGTCTTGATAGCCGTCTTCCCCCAGATAGTCACCTGGCTGCCAACGAAGATGCTGTAGGACCTGACATTATGCAGAAGACCGTTACGGTAGTTGTATAATCTCCATGGTTGGATGCCGCACAGGTGGCATATGAACAGGAGGGAAACCATGGTAACTGAGAGCGCCGCAAACAATGCGGTTGATGCCGAGGCGATCAGGAAAGTAACCGTGATGACCGAGCGGTTGAAGAGGCGGAAGAAAGAATGGGAAGAGGCCAGGCCCTTGGTTTCCGCTCAAACATCCGTCTCGTTTACCAGGTCATGGAAGCAGACAGAGGGGCTGCACCTTGATTTGAGGTGGGCGAAGGCGTTCCAGAACGTAATGAGGGAAGCGGCCGTAGTCATCAGAGAGGGTGAGCTGATTGTAGGCTCTACAACCAGGTACGTGAAAGGCGTCGACATGATTGCGGCGTCCGACCCTTTCGAATTCTCAAGGCAGTTGGAAGCAAACAGGTTGCAGCGCCAGTCGAGCGATACGAGCTCTGCCGAAGCCGAGGAAAAGGAGCTGCAACTCCTTCAGGAGGATGTTCAGTACTGGCTGGAGCGGATCGACCATTTGCCACCCGAATACGAATATGATGCACTCCGAGAGGAGCTTGGCCAGGGGTTCCTCGACATGATACAGGGAGGGGGTGTGGACCCCGCGCTCGATGAAGGGGCGCTGGTATGGGACGAGGCGATCGTGAAACGGGGGGTGAGATTGCCAAGGAGTGAAGGGGATATCACCTTACGCCTGCTCAGGTCGGGCCTCAGCGGGTGTATCGCCAGGGCCAGGGCCGAGCAGGAAAAGATGGCCCGGTTCGGTTGCCAGTTGGCTGCGCCGTCGGGAGCAGCCTACAACAAGCATATTCTGCTCAGGTCGGCAATCATTTCTTGCGAGGCGGTCGTCGACTTTGCCAGGAGGCATGCCGAGCTTGCGAGGCGGCTGGCCAGGACGGAAAGCGATCCGGTCAGGAAGAAGGAACTGGAGAAGATAGCGGAGGTTTGTGACTGGGTGCCGGCAAATCCCCCGCGAGATTTCTGGGAGGCAGTGCAGTTTGCCTCGTTTATGTGTTTGGCGAGGGCGAAAGAGGATATCAGCGGCGGGCATTCCGTAGGCAGGTTGGACCAGTATCTGTATCCGTGGTACGAGAAAGACTTGAGCGAGGGCAGGATTACCCGCCAGGAAGCGGCGGAGCTTATCGGCTGTTTCTGGATGAAGCGGAGAGAGGTAGACCCCACGCAGGCTCTGGGTTGGAAGGACTTCCCTGCCCTCGGGGCCATCTTCGCACATACTACCATCGGCGGCCGGGATGAGAAGGGCAGGGATGAGACCAACGAGCTCTCCTGGCTTATCCTGGAGGTAGTGCGACAGACCGGGTTTTCCGAACCATCCGTTTATCTTCGGTACCATCCCGGCATGAGCAAAGAGTTCATGAGGCACGCCATGGAGTGTGCCAGGGATTTTGGCGGCGGCTCTCCTGCTTTTCTCAATGACGAAATGGGGACTGCCAGGTTTTTGGACCGCGGGGTTACCCCTGAAGACGCAACAAACTGGGGGGCGAGTGCTTGTCTGGGTATTCACGTGCTCGGTACAGACTCCCATGCAAGCGCCCACCGGAGTTACAACCATGCCAAGATCCTGGAGATAACTCTGCACAACGGACTTGACCCCAGGACAGGGAAGCAGTTGGGACTTCGGTCTGGTGAGGCTGCCACCTTCACTTCCATTGAGCAGGTCTATGAGGCGTATTTCAAGCAGTTGGACTACTTCGCTGAACTGGACCAGAAGGCCGAATTCATAAGAAGAGGCATCTGGGAAAGGGTCACGCCGAATTCCGGTCTGGCCATCGCGATGTTTAAAGACTGCATCGCCAGGGGGCTCGGGCCGATGAGAGGTGGGGAGAGGAACGGCGTCCTCTCCATAGGCTGGGTTGGAGACCGGGGCGTTACGGACCTGGCCGATTCGCTGACTGCCATCAAGTATCTGGTGTTCGACAAGAAGCAGACGACAATGGCCAGACTGATGGATGCCCTGCGATCTGACTGGCAGGGACACGAAGACCTGCGTCAGGCATGCCTGAAGGCGCCGAAATACGGCAATGACGATGACTATGCCGATGACATCTTCAACTACGTTTCGCTCAAGACGCAGGAAATCATTCTCCGCAGGCCGGACCCATTTACCGGGCTCAAACGGTTCTTGTTCAAGGGAGCAGGGTCCGGGCACGTCGTACACGGCAGGGTGGTGGGTGCTCTGCCCAACGGCAGGAAGGCCGGGACGTCAATAAACGATGCCTTCTCCTCGGCTATGCCCGGGATGGATGTCAAGGGGCCTACCGCGTTGATAAACTCAGCTACCAAGGTGGACCATACCTGGAACTGCATCGGCGCGACACATAACATGAAGTTTGATAAATCGCTGCTGAACACTCCAGAGAAGCTGGACAAGGCCTGGGCGCTCATGGAGACGTTCTTTGCCCGGGGAGGGTGGCATATCCAGACCAACATTGTTAACGCGGACGACCTGCTTGCTGCCAGAAAGCATCCTGAGAAATGGCGGCACCTGACAATAAGGGTAGGCGGCTTCAGCGCCTACTTTGTGGACCTGCCGCTCAAGGTCCAGGATGAAATCATTACCCGGACGCTGCATGGACTGTAGGCGCGTACCGGCAAGCGCTGTCTAAACGGTGCCCCTTGCCAGCCGCACATAGTGGTCAGGGACTGCATTGTCATGCTGGGCCTGCCTGTAGCGTACCGTTTCCCTCGAGACTGAAAGCAGAAAACGCTGCAGGATTGGGAGGACTGGCGTTATTGACTGAAGGAATAGTGTTCAACATACAGCGATATAGTATTGATGATGGGCCCGGGATAAGGACCACGGTGTTCCTGAAGGGGTGCCCTTTGAGGTGCCTATGGTGCTCCAATCCGGAGTCACAAAAATTCAAGCCTGAAGTGATGCACAGGGACTCCCTCTGTAACGAGTGCGGTGAGTGCACAAAGGCATGCGCCCGGCAAGCTATTTCCTTTAATGGAAGGGGAGTGCATATCAACCGGAGAAGCTGCAACGATTGCGGCAAATGTGTAGAGGTATGCGCCCCTGAAGCTCTCAGACTCATGGGAAACAGGGTGACCGTGGATGAGGTATTGCGGGAAGTCGAAAGAGACGCGCAGTACTACCGGAATTCGGGCGGCGGGGTGACGGTTTCCGGCGGAGAGCCTCTTTCCCAGTATGAGTTCACGGGGGAGTTATTCAAGCGCTGTCGTGAGGCCGGCATTCATACCTGCATTGATACTTGCGGGTACGCGGAAGCGGAGCCGCTGCAGAAAGTAATGCCGTGTACATCGCTCGTGCTGTTTGACCTGAAACACATTGAACCGGATGCTCACCAGGAGCTGACCAAGCGCTCCAACGAAGTTATCATCCGTAATCTTGAGATAGTCGCCGGCATGGGAATCCCAACGGTGATTCGGGTCCCGCTTATTCCAGGGCTTAATGACTCGGACGAAGCACTGACTGCCATCGCCCGTACTGTGTTAGGAATAAGTAGCTTGAACGAGGTTAACTTGATGCCATACCACAGGTTCGGCATGGGAAAGTATAAGAGCCTGGACAGGCGTTACGCCCTTAGCCGGCTGGTACGCCCAATCGACGCTGAAATTCAAAGGGCTAAGAATATCTTTGAATCTTTCGGGTTAAAGTGTCAGGTTGCCGGCTAACATGTGAGGGCGGTGGCAATGCGGCCGAAGACCAGCACTTCAGGTCGCCTCCACAGATTGAGCCAAGTTCGAGCCGGGCGCAGGCATCGCAGGCGCATCTCTTGCCGGGGCCACACCTGGTACACAGGTTCTTTCGAATGAAGAAGACGTGGTGAAGGACCTTTCGTGCCCGAAACAGCCCAGATCACAGCGAGCAACAGCGGCCTACCCATGGTTTACTGTCGGCCTTGCTGCCGTGCTCTTTCTTTTCATGGGTCTTCCAACTTCAGTGTTTGGAGTCTTCTTCAAGCCAATCGCGGAGGAATTCGCCTGGAACCGAGAGGCCGTTTCTATTGCCGTCCTCATTCGCTGGGTAATAGTGGCCGTTCTTGTGGTGCCGGCAGGGGCGTTGTGTGATCGTTGCGGGCCCCGCAAGGTCCTTGTGCCTTCTTTCTTGCTGCTCGCCGTCAGCTACATGCTGACCTCTACCGTCACACAACTCTGGCACTTTTACCTTTTCCAGGGCCTCCTTCTGGGGGTTGGCACCGCCGGGATTGGCAACAGCATCATGTCTTCAATAGCCACATGGCACAACAAGAGGCGAGGTCTTGCCCTAGGTATAACATCGGCCGGAGCGGGAGCAAGCGCAATCTTCTTGCCTCCGCTGGCGGTCAGCATAATAACAGGGAGAGGATGGGAGCAAGCCACGATCGCCATGGGAGTAATGATACTGGCCATCGCCGTCCCTGCATCACTGTTTTTCAAAGGCCCTCCCGCCGCCGGGGACGCGCGTGAAGTCCGTCCGGGCAACGGGACGTTGGACAAAGCGACAGGGGGAAGCGACCACTCGCTGGAGGCTCTCAGGACGATACCCCGCCTCCTGCGGAACGGGCAATTCCTTTCGTTGTTTGTCTTCTTCCTCGTGGTTAATCTGGGCAATTCATTTGTTATTAACCACCTTGTCAATCTAGCCACTGACGCAGGAATGAAACCTGTCCTTGCGGCTACCATGATGAGTGTCACAGGCGTGGCAGTAGTCGCAGGGCGGCTGGTTTTTGGATACCTCGCAGACAGGGTCGGTTCGAAAACCGATGCGGTGGTTTCTTGCTCTCTCATCATCATTGCCCTGGTGCTTTTCGCGTTGAAGGCAGAGCCTTTAACCTGGATTGCAGCCGCTCTGATTGGACTCGGCTCCGGCGTCGGTCTCATGCTGATTTCCGTAATGGCGTTGGAATACTTCGGTGAAGAATCGCTTGCGACTACTTCAGGGTCGATCCTGGTCGGAGGCTTCCTGGGCGCAGCCGTCGGCCCATGGCTGGGGGGATTTCTGTTCGATCTTACCGCCAGCTATCTGTGGGCGCTCGTTCTGATGGCCCTCTTCATCGCAGCAGGGACGGCAAAGGTTCTGACAATGGGACCGCCGGCCCGGGCCCGTGACAGTATATTCAAGAGGTATTGAATCAGGTAGAATCGAGCAGGTCGAGGCGTGTTGACAAGGGATGCTCGGTATATACCCGGTCTGCGCATTGTGCAATCGTGCGGGATATCCTGTACAATCAAACGTAAGCACCGGGCAGGAGTACCGATTGTGACAGTATCTCTGACGTTTACAAAAGGGAGGTACCCATGACGAACAAAACGTTAGTACTGGTGCCGGCGGGAACATCGGAGAAGAAGATTGCCGAGAGAATCAAGGGTATCGCGCCGGAAGAAATACTTGTATTCCACGTGCGTCAAGGTATGAGCCCCAACAAGGGTGGACTGCTTGGGGGCGGCGCCATTACAGTTGAACTCAACCCGCAATACAAGATCCGCACTCGCCACCATAAATACCTTTGCATGACCTTCGACTGCGAAGGAGAAACCCCTGTCGGAAACCCCGAAATCACATTCAGCGTCGACGAGGAAGATGACCTTGCTGACCGCTTGTATTGGAGGCAGGTTTCAAGGGGTTAGGACCTACGCTACATGGACAGTCCGTTCAACCGGCAACCTATGTCCTTGGCGCTCCGGGACTGGCGGTCACAAAGGCTCCGCAAGAACGGCGGCCCATGTAACTCGCAAGAATTCATAAAGGAAGGCTACATCAGTCATGCCAAGAACCCCGACATCCAACATAAAAGACAGGAGAAAAGTCTCCATCTATCCGACACAGGATCTTTTTGACCGTTTCGTGCAGTTGCACATACAACTTCAAAGCCGGCTCGGCAAATACGTCGACAAGACCATTCTGACTGACGCCATCATCGAAGTGGGGATGATGCACCACGATGAGGTGGTCAAACAAGTCAAACTGATAGAGAACCAGGAGATGGCCAAGGCCAGCGAGGACAACCGTGACGCTGCGGAAGAGGTCACGCCCAAGAGAAGAAGCTGACCCAGGACAACCTCAAGGGAGTCCCAACTATCCGCATCCGTTGTCGCCACCTATCCATGGTCGGAAGAACTGGCAAAACGTTGCATTTTGGCGTAAGCCGCGTCCCGCCGGTCTTTGCCCGGGTTCGCGTCGAACACGTAGATTATCTCATGCGCTGCAATTCTCCAACCGTCATCGGTCTTCACGAAACGGGTACGGAACTCTCCGATTGACAGCGGTTGTTCAAGTTTCGCCACATGTTTGCCCGGCAGGCCCTGCCCCGGTTTCCCAACGGACTTGAATACAGAATAGTACGCCGTACCGACAGCTTCCTTGTCGCTGACAGGCTCAACCAGGAAGTTATGAAGGTGATGAATAGTGAGAACTCCCTCATCCGTGTGACCCTGGCGGGCCATGAGCGACCTGCTGATGCTGTCCTTTCCCTTCCACGCACCAAGGCCGGGACTCACAATGAGTACCGCATCATCCGTAAAAAGCTGCGCTCCCTTGGCTGCCTGACCATGGTCATCCCAGTAGAAGAAGAGCAGGAGAAGTCGTTTACACTCGTGGTAGACTCCCAGTTCTTGGAACGCCACTTTTCGCAGTCCGGGCGCTATTTGCGGGGCATCGTTACCTGAATTACTCTTGACACTCGTCTTCCGTCCCATGATCCCTCTTTTCCATTTCTGACCATCCCCGAACGTCGTTCGCCTGCCCGACAGGACAAGCCTCAGCCCTGCTCCTGCGTACTGGGCGTAATTTTGCACAGGCCGCCCTTCAGTGCCGGGTAGCCGGATATCGGGTCGGCTGGCTTGTTGTCCGTGAGGTAGTTAGCATTCCCTTCGGTCCATCCGTGCGGAATCAGTACGATTCGGGGGAGGATGTCTACAGTGACCCTTGCCCTGACCTGTATGCTGCCCCGCGGGGATTCGACTGTCATCATTCGGCCATCCGCGATGCCGTATTTCGCGGCCGTATCGGCATGGATCTCAGCGTATGATTCAGGCACCCGTTGCCGCAATCCGGAGAGGTTTCTGAACTGGGAGTGCCAGAATTCCTTCTTGCGGGCTCCGGTGGTAAGGATCAGGGGGTAGTCCTTTGCTATTTCCGGAGCGCTTAAGGGTGTTTCAGGGTTCTCCGTATAATAGGGCAGCGGGTCATACCCCAGTTCCTCGAGCATTTTAGAATACAGCTCCACCTTTCCTGAAGGGGTGGCGAAACCCCTCCGTTTGTACTCGCCATATTCCATCTTCCCGAATGGAACGCCTTCGGGATGGTCTTCCCTGAGGGACTGAAGCGTTATCCCGGTTGCTGCCATCGGCTCCATCATATAGTTGAGGAACTCGTCGTGGTCCTTCCAGGGGAAATAGTTGTTATAGCCCATCCTTTTGCCTAGCTCGAACCAGAACTTCCAGTCCGGCCACGATTCCCCCACCGGCTCGATCACTTCCTTGCGCAACATGACCCAGGGCGCGTTGGCCAGCCGCCCGGTCTGGAAGCACACCTCGTCCGTCTCCAGGAAGCTCGCTGCAGGAAGGACTATATCCGCCATCTCGGCGGTTGCCGTCATGAAAAGGTCCATGACCACCAGGAAGTCCAGTTTCTCCAGGGCCTTTTTGACCTTGGCGGTATTAGGCCAGATGACCGCGGGATTGCTCCCCTGCACGATTCCCGCTCTTATTACAGTGTCGTCCGCCAGTACCATGTCCGGCCACTCCATCGACTGCTGGTTGCCATAGACTTTGCCGCCAATGCCATGGCTGATTGGGTATTCTTTAGTACCCATGAGCCTTATGCTCTCCACCTTCTCCGGGATGCGGAGAGGATTCATCTTGACCACACCCGACATCCTCACGTAGCCGCCAGGCACGTCTACGTTTCCTGTAAGCGCCTGCAGGATCGCTATGCAGCGTGAAGTCTGGAACCCTGATGCCTGCTGGTCCAAGGTGTTGGTGCCCTGGACGATGCTTGCTGATTCAGCAGCGGCATATGCGCGGGCGATGTCCCTGATTATGTGCGCCGGGACCCAGGTAATCCGTTCCACCGTTTCCGGGGGGTATTGGCTGGCGCGTTCCGCCAGCTCACTGAAGCCATGGGTCCAGTTTGACACGAAGTCGCCGTCGTACAGGTTTTCAGAAATGATGACGTTTATCAAACCCAGAGCCAGAGCAGCATCGGTGCCCGGACGTATTTGGGCGTGTATATCGGCCTTCTTGGCAAACGCTATCTTCCGGGGGTCAATAACGATGAGTTTGGCTCCTCCTGCGAGAGCACGGTCGATCAGGTCGCCATACGCCGGGATGGACTCCTGGGGGTTGTGCCCCCAGAGGACAACGCACTTGGCGTTCGCGGTATCAGGCGAGCGTGAAACACCCAGGGTGCAGAACCCTGCCTTGGTGCGGATCACGTAGCAGATGGCATTCACGGAGGACCGGTTTGGTGTGCCGTAGACGTCACAGAACCTTTCCCCCACCATCGAAGCGCCGGTGATGGTAATAGCGTCACCGGCAAAAGTCATGAGAGATTCGGGACCATATTTCTCTTTGTTGTTAGCCAGCCTTGCCGATATTTCATCCAGCGCCTGGTCCCACGATATCCGTTTCCAAACCCCGTTCTGTTTCCGTATGGGAAACTTGATCCGGTCCTCAGCATAGACGTAGTCGACGATGTTTTCCGCCTTGACGCAAAGGGCGCCTTTGTTCATGGGATGTTCCTTCATCCCTTCAACTTTAACAATCTTCCCTTGCTCCACATGAACATCGAGGCCACAGCCCGCGTAGCACATCTTGCAAACGGTCTTTGCCACCTTGACCTTGGCTCTAACGTTGATATTGGCCATCGCCGGTTTACTCCTCAAAACACAGTCATACGGACGGTTCACCATGGCGAACGGGTGAGAGCAACCTGACACTGTTCAGACCGCTGGCGCCGGCTCGGTTACTCTTATGGCAAGGGGATCGTGTTTGCAGTACGCCGGCCTGTCGTTGCGGATGCTTTCCGTGCACTCGTTGCAGAACTCGCACTTCTTGATTGCTTTGATGCGGTCCTCCCTTACCTTTGCCGGCCATTCGGGATCACGGATGAGAGGCCGGCACAGCCCGATCAGGTCTGCTTTGCCGTCTTTCAATACACCCTCTGCGAATTGAGGGTTCGAAATCCTCCCCGCCGTCATCACAGGGGTTGTCAAACCTTCCCGCACCAGAGCGGCCTTTATCTCCGCTGCAAGATAGACGTTTACACCCTCCGGCATGTGCCCGGCCGGCATGGCCCTGAAGCCGCTATAGCCACTCACGGGAGGGTATGAGAAAGGGACACCGCTCGGAGTGGTTCCGGGAGAGTCGTGAAACTTGCCGCCCGCGGATATGCTGATATAGTCAACTCCCATGCGCGCAAGCTTGACGGCAATCAAAGTTGACTGCTTGAGTGAATTGCCGCCGACAATGAATTCATCCCCGTCAATACGGACCCCGACCGGATAGTCCGCTCCTGCCGCTGCCCTGATTCGTTCATACACCTGGGTGATCAGCGCCATCCTGCCCTCAGGATGGTTTCCGTAGCCATCGGTCCTTTTGTTCCGGAGCGACAGAAACTCAGCCAATATGTATCCGTGGGCCGCATGCATCTCGATAGCGTCGAACCCCGCCTCCCTGGCACGCACGGCGCCATCCTGGAAACTCAAGATGGCCTTGCCTATCTGGTCCGCTGTGACTTCTTGAACATCCTGTATCCAGCCCCTGGCCATCTTCATCAACTGAAACAGCTGCGCGCAGACTTTGGCATCGCTCTTTTGGTGGATATCGTCCACGAACCGTTTGAGCCCGGGAACGTATTGATCGTTGCTTATCATGAGATTGAGTGGCATGAGGCGAGGATATACCGCCACCGCACCAATAATGATGAGCGCCGCACCACCCTGCGCCCTTCGAAGATAGTAATCGGTAAAAGCCGTGGTGACGGTGCCTTCATCCGAGGCGAGGGTTTCCCTGACCGGGGCCATGACGATTCGGTTTCCCAGCTTCAAGCTGCCGACAGTCAATGGTGAAAACAGCAGGTTGAAACTCATTCTGTCTCCCCGGGAGTCACGCCTCCCGCTCTCCTGATTTCCTCTTCAACCCTCAACCGCACCATGGCAGCAAGTGCTTTTTTGTCCGGCTTCAGTCCTCCGACCAGCGGGATTTCATCAACTATCTCCAGCCTTTCGGGGATTTTGTACGAGGAGATCTGCCTTCGCTTCATGAAATCCACCATCTCATCAAAGCTGAAGTCCTGGCCGCCCCTCACCACGACACACGCACATGCCTTTTCCTGCAACACCGGGTCTGGCATGGGGACGACCGATACCTGGGCCACCTTGTCATGTTCCAGGAGCATATTCTCGACTTCGGCAGGATAAACATTCTGTCCGCCCCGGATGATGACATCCTTGATGCGGCCGACAATCATGAGATTGCCCCTTTCATCGAATTGTCCAAGGTCGCCTGTCCTGCACCAGCCATCTTGCGTCCACACGCCATCCATGGCTGCCGCGTTCCTGAAGTAGCCTGATGTCGAACAGGGACCCCTGACCCAGATTTCACCTATCCCACCAGCCGGCAACTCGCGTCCCGACCCATCCACCAGTTTCACCTGGTCGCCTCCGATCGGCTTGCCGACCGTCAGGAACCGCGTTTCCCTCGGGTCATCTGGGCTGCTGCCGCTCGTGCCGCCCCACTCCGCCCCGCCATAGTGGCTGGTAATCTTTCCTCCAAGCACTTCCTCAACCTTTACTGCGATCTCATATGGCAAAAGCGAGCCAGCCGAGTGCCATGACCGAACAGAGCGAATGTCGTATTTCCTGACGGACGGATGTTCAAGGAGCAGTCCTAGGTGAGAAGGAACGACGCAGATGATGGTACCCCTCTCCTTCTGAATGATATCCAGGGCCCCCTCTTCGTCGAATTCCTCGAGAAACACCATCTTGGCTGAAACGAGCCATGATGCCCAGAAAGCTGGAGCATTCGGGCCTCCATCAGCAGCCGAGAAGCACACCAATATGTCGTCGCCGGTCATGCGAAGCAATTCGACATAGGCCCGGCTGAAACACATCCGTGCCGCGATGGGCAGCTCGACAAGCTTGGGAACGCCTGTGGTCCCGGTTGTATGACGAACGAAGACATCGTACGACTGGTAGCTTGAACGCTCAAGAACATCCTTGGAATATTCCATCTCTATGGGCCGTTTTGCCATCTTCCTCAGAGAAACCGTGCCCGCCGGAACTTCGTCGGCAGCCACAAGAATATGCCTCAACATTGGAAGGCCAGGAACAATGTTGTGGACCATCTCAACAAAGTCCCGCGCCCGGAATACGTGCGGGATAGCGACCCCTGCGGCGGTGATCTCCTTGAGAAGGTGCTCCGTGTCTGACTGGCGGAGTTGAGGAGGTCTGACCGGAAACCCCAAAACGCCTGCCTTGCCGCAGGCAACCATTAGCAGAATGCGTTCGACCGACGTGGGAAGTTGATTTGCAAGGACTTCGTCTCGCGTGAACCCCAATTCGAGCAACCCCAGGGCGACCCTGTCTGTCCACAACTTGGCTTGAGACCAGGTCATGCGGACGCGGCCATCGACAAACGCCTCTTTGTCTGGATATTCGAGGGCGTTCCGGTCCAGTACGCCCCAAGGGGTCTCCGACCGCCAATAGCCCCTGTCCACAAACTCCTTGATGTTTTGCTCCGTGTACCGAGTGGGCCTAGCCATCTAGATAGACTCCTATGTGTTACTTCTCATTCCCCAAGAGCAAGACACATGCCTTATCCGGATTTGGTTCTGTTCCAATAGGAAGGCCGGCCGCCCCTGGTACCCAGGAGCATGACCGCTTCGTCCTCAAAAGCGCGTCGACGGTTGTTCAAGCGCGATTGAGGCGCGTCCTCACGGGCAACCTCATTCATGTCAACACACAAACTGGATATCCTGCCTTTACAGCCCCAATCGTGCCCTTCCCATGGTCACGGAGCCCCCCCCGGACGGTATGGTGACCGTACCTTGCCGCGTTACTTTGTCCAGGACTCCAACAATTCGAAGAAGGTTTCCAGCTTCTCTTTAGCCAGGTCTTCGCCCGCCTGGCTCTGGTCATTCAGATCGACGTCCACCAGCCCGACGGGTATTCCCGCTTTTTCCTTCAGGGCTTCCCTGATGGGACGGCCAAGAGAGCAATGGTTCCGGCATCCTGCGATGTTCGCCCAGTCAATAGCGCCGTGGGCCTTGGAGTCCTTCGCTTCCTGCACGAGCCTATCCAAAAGACGGTCCTCGAACACGCGGCCGCCAGCAAAAAGGTGAAGCGGGTCGTTATACATGCGGCGGGCCAGGAACTCCAGGGGTTTGGATGGATCAAGCTCTTCGTCCTTCCAGCAGAAATAGTAGGGCTCGGAGACTACAACGGCGCCTTTCTCTTGACGCATCCAATCCAGTATTCTGGGGTTTCCGTGAGGCAGGAACACGCTCATCAATCTGTGCTTCTCGTTCGGGTGGACTCCTATTCCCTGGTCCGCCCTTGCCCTTACTTCGTCTCGCAATGCTTCGAAGAATTTCAATCCTTCGGGCTGACCAGCATACATCCAGTGGATGAGGTATTGCTGGCCACCGCTCCTCGAGTCCATCGGGCACGGAACACGGTGTGCCAGCCGTCCGATTTCGGAACTCAACCGGGCCATGCGGTTCGAGATATGGCACGCTTCTTCAAGCTTCGCCCAGTCCATCCTGTGATGGGTCACTTCTTCCAAGAAGTGAATCATCTTCTTGATTTCGTTGGCCAGGTAGGCAACACCGCGGTCACTGTAGAAGTAAGGGACGTCGAGGAAGAATTCTGGAACGTTGTACACATACGCGACGATGCCAAGTGTCTTCGCCACGTTGTCGCACTGGGACCCGTTCAAATTGATAACGCAGGATGGCCGGGGGAACCAACCCCTCAAGAAAATGCCGACCTGGCTCCTGTGGCCGTTGCATATTCCGTAATTGAGACCGATCTCATCGGCGGCCTGGAAACATTCCGGTTGCAGTTTGAGGGAGCGCAGTATGCTCGAAGAGGAAAGGGGACCCAGAATCGAAGGTAGCCCCATGGAAGTGAAAACCTCCACGGGGACCGAGGTCGTGTGAAGTACCCAGGCGTCGCCGCTCTCTGAGGCGTTCTTGGTATTTTGAAAATAGTTTGCCATGAGGCTGTAAAACAATGCCTGCGACTTTGGCTTGTTCTTTGCCTTGACCCCCTCGGCCTTGGCCCACTGGATGGCTATCACCTGGTCCAGTTTTGCCCTGTCTATGCCCTCATCCGTCAACCAGAGTTTCATTCGATTACCCCCTGGGCAAGCATTTCAATGAAAGCTTCAACCCGAGTCTTTACTTGACCACTTCCATGACTACCATATTCCACCTGCAAGTCCAGCATCGGTATGCCCTGCTTCTCCAGTTCGGCACGCAACAACGGCTGGTCGCTTTGATAACTGGTGCAGTACTGTAATATCTCGGATACGACCCCGTCCACGCGATACTCTCTGATGAACGACGTCACGTGGTTCACACGGTTGCTCACCGGGTACATGCGGCCACAGGGAGCGATGTTCAGGTATCGTCTGGCCAGGGCGTTCACAGGCGGCTCATCTGTGTTGACATCACGCCACCAGTACCTGGTCCCGCTGCACAACTCATCGGCCACTACTACGGCGCCGGCGTCTTCAATCAGCTTGATGAACTTTGAATTGTTATGTATACTGCCGCTCAGCATCAACCTGGGTTTCCTGTCCGCGGGGCCTGCATCCGGCCCCATCGCCCGTACCTCCTTCAGGAAAGCGAACAGAAGCTCGTTGAACCTGTCTCTCGGCATCCGCTGGCAGGCGTTCAACACTTCCTGGATTTCTGAACCGAGTACCGGAGGAACCTCCTGTTTCCTGAACTCGTAGAGTTGTTTCAGCAAACTCCTGGTCTCATTGTAGACGGCGATGGCGTTCCGTAGCGACTCATCGGTGATTTCCGTATCAAAATGGCGACCCAGTGACTGCCGGAATTCCTCTACATCACGCGTGAACAACTCCAGCGATTCCTTTGAAATCGCTCTAGGTATCGCGAGCGTGTGAACGAAGGGGGTGGGCAGATACAGACGCCACAGTTCCGTCATGCGTATCATGCTGTGACATGGCATGGCGGAAACACAGCCATCCAGATAGGCAAACCGTTTCTGCAAGGCAAGCTGAAAACAGGTTTGTACGAAGCTGCACGTAGCATTGGACATATACGCCTGTGCGTCACCAAGTTGCAGGCCTTCTTCGTCACAGCCAGTGACCCGGATAGGAAGCATCCCGGCAGCGTAGATAATCTCCTCCGGCAAATAGTTGCACATCCAGCCGATGACTCTTTTGCCTTCGGATTTCCATGCTTCGGCAATGCTGGAGCCAGGATATGACGCGTTTACTTTTCTGAATTCTTCAAGGGTGCTTGACACTCGACTGACCTGCCTTCCCAACGTTCTCCATTCTTCCGATCACCCGGCGGGACCAGGTTTGCCGGCTACCAGCCCCCCAGGGGCATTCTTGGCTCCGGCAATTCCACCAACGCCTCTTCACACGACGTTTCTTGGTTCCTAAGCCGTCTGATGAAACGGTTAAGCCCTTCCTCCATGAGTTGGGGGTACAAACCGGTGCTTTCTTCACCTTGCCGGTTGCTGAAAGAGACCTCCCGGATTGACTTGCCCCAAGACCTCCAATATAATACCTGCAAACGTTTAAACGGTCAATACCGTGTCATCAAGTCCTCCTGGTCGTAACCGGATGAAAAGATCGGCAAACTACCGCTGACCTCATATGAGGTCTTCCTTGCAGAACGAACGGGGGCTGTCCGGGCACACATGAATGATTGCTCGAGGCTTTGACAAAGACCTACCCTTAGTCGACCGATAGCTTCCAGGCATCAGGCGCAAATGGCCGGACTGTCTGGAAACCTGAGAAGCGCATGGACTGACTTCTGGTCACGAGGAGGGAAGATGTATACCAACATCGTTTTTGAAAAGAATGAAGGCATTGCCAGGATAACACTGAACCGCCCGGACGTCTTGAATGCCCTCAATCTGCGCAGCTACCAGGAAATCAGCGACGCCATCAGCCAGGTGGAATACGACGCCGAAACCAGAGTCGTCATCATAGGTTCCACCGGGCGGGCGTTCTGCGCCGGGGCCGACCTCGGCGATATCGGCGCACTGGTCGGCACGCCAGGGGGACGCGAGGAGCTCAGGCGCCTCGTCATTACGGGCAACAATACATACAACGCAATCGAACAGTGCTCGCGTCCTGTGATCGTGGCAATCCAGGGAATGGCCCTGGCAGGCGGGTTGGAGTTGGTGGCATCGTGCGACATAGCCATTGCGGACAGAGATGCCCGCCTCGGTGACCAGCACTCCAATTTCGGCGCGATTCCGGGCGGTGGTGACAGCCAGAGGCTGCCTCGCCTCATAGGTATCCGGAAAGCCATGGAATTGCTGCTGACCGGGGACTGGATATCCGGTTCGGAAGCCGAGAGATTGGGACTCGTGAACCGAGCTGTCCCGGCCGCGGAGCTTGAAAGCACGGTGATGGAGCTCGCAAAGAAACTGGCGAAGCGCAATCCAGGCGCGTTACGCACCATCAAGAACCTCGTCCATCAAGGCATGCAGTCGCCGCTGTGGGTAGGACTCGAACTCGAGAAGGCGAATTTGCTCTACCAGTTCACGACCGCAGACACCCAGGAAGGAATAAAGGCTCTCAAAGAAAAACGGGAGGCACACTTCAAGGGCATCTGAGCGTAAAGGAAGAACATGCCGCAAGCTCTGTCACGTATCAGGGTTCTGGACCTATCCCGTTCTGTTGCGGGCGCATACTGTGCCAAGCTCCTGGCCGATTATGGAGCCGGCGTAGTCAGGGTTGAAGACCCCAGGGTTTCAGATAGCATCCGTGGCGGGCCACCCTTTCTGAGTAACGAAAACACCGTCGAGACCAGCAGCTATCACCTCTACCTGAACACGAACAAGAAGAGCATAACACTCGATCTTGCATCAGACGAGGGAAAGAATATTCTTGTCAAACTGGCCGGCAAAATGGATATCGTTCTACACACTTTCACGCCTGGAACAAAGCATACCCTGGGAATGCTCGATGTATTCGCACACTGCCGTAATGATTCCATCCTCGTGGAGATTACCAATTTTGGCCAGACAGGCCCATACAGGAACCGCAATGCAACGGAACTGGAACTTCTGGCCCTTTCAGGTTTGCTCCACATAGCCGGGGACCGAGAAAAACCGGTCAAAATGGGAGGCTTTCAGGCGCAGTATATCGCGGGTCTCAAGGCTTTTACTGCAACCTGTGCCGCTCTCTTCAAACGTGCCCGTACTGGCGAGGGCCAGCACATCGATATCGCGGTGTTGGAGAACATCCTTGATCTCTTCTTCATGCAGTCAGGCATCTTCTACACCTACCTTGGCATCATATCCAAAAGAAAGTTCTTCACCCGGTTCGTCACAGGACATCCCATCGGATTGTATCGCTGCAAAGACGGATACGTGGTTGTCATCGCCGGTTTGGGAGGTATGCCCAATCTGGCCATCATGCTGGGAGACCCTGAACTCGAACACCATCCCTGGTTCAAGAGTGCATGGGCCAGACAGGAGCACGCTGCCGAATTCGACGAGACGTTCCTGAAGCCCTGGCTCAAGGACCATGGCCGGGACGAAATCGTAGGTCTGGCCCAGGAGCTCCGCATGCCTTTTGGCTCCCTCATGTCACCGCGGGAACTCTTGAGTGACACCCATCTGGCTGCCCGCAAGTTCTTCACGTCCGTTACCCATCCAGCAGCCGGCAACGTGGTATTCCCCGGCGCACCGTTCAAATCGGGAAGAACCGATTGGAGACCCGGAAGGGCGCCAACGCTGGGTGAACACAACAGCGAGGTATATGGCACTGAACTGGGCTACAGCCGGGAGGACCTGACCGCGCTGGTAGAAAGGGGAGTAATATAGGATGAAGAATGCTCGAAAACTCCCTTTTGACGGGCTGCGCGTCATCGATGTTACTACGACCTACGCCGGTCCGATCACCGGCAAGTTATGTGCGGAGATGGGTGCGGAAGTCATTAAGGTGGAGTCCATACAACGGTACGATGTCACCCGGGGGCCCGTGTTCCCGGACAACGAGCCCGGTGAGGAGTCTTGGAACCGCGGGGGGGTTTTCCATATGCTCAACTGCGGGAAACGGGGAATCACGTTGGACTTGAACTCCTCTGAGGGCAAGGAGATCCTAAAGTCACTCGTCAAAATAAGCGATGTCCTGGTCGAGAACTTCAGTCCCAGGGTGATGAAGAACCTGGGTTTGAGCTATGAAGAGCTCAAGATCATCAACCCGCGTTTGATAATGGCCTCCGTCTCCGGATTCGGGCAAACGGGACCGCGTCGTGACCATACGGCCTATGCTCCCGTGATGGAGGCTGCTTCTGGACTGCCTTACTTGACCAGGGATGAAGCGGGAACGCCCCATTTGTCCACTGGCCTCGGAGACATGGTTGCGGGAACAACGGCTGCCGCAGCAATGGCCCTCGCCCTCTATCACCGTGAACTCTCCGGAGAAGGGGAATACCTCGACATTGCGGGCGCCGAGGCTGTCGCTGCCCAGATTGGGGAGGCTTTCGTGAGTGATTGCATCAATGACGGGCAATGGGACAGAGACTTTTGGGCGGCATCCCTTAGATTGAGCGGCGTTTACCAATGCCGCGGTGAGGACAAGTGGATAGCCATCTCCATAACCAACGAAGATGAATGGCGTTCCCTGTGCCGTGTTCTCGACTTGACGGAACAGTCTAGCAGAAGAGAAATCTCACGATCTCATATCGAGCAGTGGAGTTGCAGGTTCGACCACCGGGAAGCACAGGAAATCCTTCAGCAAGCAGGCATCCCCTCAGCCCTGGTTGCCGACTCAAGACAGGTCATACTCGATCCTCATCTGAGAGAGCGGCATTTCTGGCAATGGATCGAACATGACGATGCCGGAAAACGCCCGTTCGCCAAATCCCTCAGTTGTGGAACAGACGTAGAGTCACTCAGGCCTGCACCACGACTGGGGCAGGACAACGAATATGTGTTGATGGAATTACTGGGAATGTCTCAGGAGGATGTACAACGACTCGCTGCCAAGAAGGTCATCGGACATGTCCCGCTCTATCCGCCGACTCGTGCCGTCAATCTGCCTGTGGCGCTGAAGCAGGGCTTCTGCGAACTGGACCCGGATTACAAGACCACTCTTGCAGGGATGGATAGACTGCCAACGGATGTCAGTTCTCCGCACCTGAAATGACTTCTTGTTTGTTGACTGCCGACGACTTTTTGAAAGATGTCTGAGTCCGCTACCAGGAATGGATTATTGCGCCTGGTGCGCAGGCTTTGGTGCAGGGAAGTTCGGGCCTGTTTGTCACGGGTTTGCATCCAGCACACAGGTCCTTGATAAGCTTGCGTGAAGAATCCCGCACCTGCGCATTGGTTTCGTCATAGTCATCCGGCATGACTTCGAGAATCTTCTTGGGACAGGCGTCAGTGCAATCACCGCACCCATTACACAAATCGGTATCTATGGTGATGTAATAGTTGCCTGAACCGTCGCGATATCCGTAGTTCGCCAGCAACAAAACCTCCTTTTTGCCATGCCGTTTGGTAGAGGCGAGCAACAAGTCCTGCAAATCATGGTACGCCTAGCTACTCCGTTGCCGCGGCAAGGTCTCGGCTGTAATACCCTGGTCTCATGTCCTATCCACCGACGACGTTCATTACAAGCATAGTTCATACCCGTCGTTGGCAACCTTGGCCAAAGTGGAGGGGTAGCAAATAATCCCTTTCACGGATACTTCAATCGGCTTTATCGGGTTACCCTGAGCATCACACCCATCCTTATTCCGCATCAACTTGTTTGCGTCCCGCGTTTCGCTTCTCTCTCTTTCATTCGCCGAATCATGTCCATTGAGACCATGCCGGGCATTGCGGGAGATTGCCGGAATACCGGGTCACAACTCAAACCTACGAACGATACCAGGGCTTCCTCTGCCGGGTTGCACATCCACAAGCTGATTCTATTTCGGTCCATTTCCCTCTGAACGAGGTAGTCACTGTCCGCGAGAAATTCGATCAGCAGGTATTCGTTTATCGGCGGCAACAAGAGGACGTATTCGACTGAACTCCCTAGAATGGAACGGGCCGCTGAAAGATACACCAGGCCATCCACTGCTATGCTGAGCTCCGGCCTAGCTACGGCGAATATTTCATTTTGCCTGCCAGCCCATGTCCTGCGTGCACGAAATGAAGGTTTCACCAGACCAGCAGGAACTGGCGACTGCATTGAATACCCGGCTGCTCTCAAGAGGTCCTTGGTTCCTTTGAGCACCTCTCTCATGGAAAACACATATGCACGGAACTCACCTTCGAAGATTGCGGTCTTCTGCTCGTTGGTATCCGGCATGTCAACCCCCACCGTTGCTGGCCCCATGTCAGCGTAGAAGTGCTCTAGGCAATTGGACCTGCCTCATACTCCAATTCAATGTTCGCCTTGGCCAAGTGTCGATGCCAATCTGGACCCAAACAAGTAACTGTCTCATATTCTGCAGCCCGAGCAGTCGTATTTCCAAAACGACCTCAGCCAAACATAATCTCATCCTCATTTCACGCCCTCCAGGCCGAGTTGGCGTGCTATAACAAGCTCCTGGATTTCGGAAGAACCTTCTGTGACCTTTCCAACAAAAGAATCCCTATAATGACGATTTATCACCGACTCTTCCAGAGCTGCTGCGCCACCATGAATCTGCATTGCCTCTAGCGCAACCGTCTGGTACGCCTCGCTCGTCAGCAACTTTGCCATCGAAGCCTCCTTGGTGCAGGGTTGATTGGCGTCGAAGAGCCAGGCAGCGCGGAAAATCATCCATCTAGCCGATTCGACGGCCATAGCCATCCTGGCAAGTTTGAAAGCGATTGCCTGGTTGGAACCGATTGGGCGACCAAACTGCACCCTTTGCCTTGCATATTCTATAGCCAAATCAAGCACGGCTTCAGCAGCGCCAAGCCTGGAGGCTGCATGAGATATGCGCCCGACGTCCAGGGTTTCCATCAGGTACCGGAATCCTTCGCCTTCTTCACCTATCAGATTCTCTTCAGGTATCTCGCAATCCGCGAAGATAAGCTCCGCTGTATCGCTGGACCGGAGGCAAAACTTGTGCAATTTGACCCTGCTGAATCCAGGCGCGTTCTTGTCCACCACAAACAAACTGATACCACGGCGGCCTTTGCTCTTGTCGGTATAGGCGGCTACGGTGGCGAAGTCGCACACTGAACCATTGGTTATATATATTTTCGTACCGTTTAGGATGTACTTGTTGCCCTTCTTCCTCGCTGTAGTCTCTATACTCAAGACATCCGACCCGGCATTGGGTTCGGTCAGGCCGAAACTTGCTATTAACGCCCCCCGGACGGCCATCCTCAGGTATTCTTCTTTCAGACCATCGTTTCCGTGGTCCTTGATGGCCGAGGTCGCGATTCCGCAGTGTACCATCACGCTACTGCCGATACCGTGTGATACCCTACCCAACTCCTCCATCTCAATGCACTCTTCAATCTCACCGAGCCCAGCGGCGCCGTATTCAGTCGGGTATTTGACGCACAGGTAGCCCAATTCACCCAGTTTTGGGAATATGCCAACTGGAAGCCGCTCTTCTTTCTCGGCACGATCGGTTAGAGGGCTTATCTCAGTCAGAGCGAACTGCTGGACCGCATTCCGAAAGATCTTCTGTTGCTCCGTTAATTCTAAGTTCAAGATGTCTGCCTTTCATGTACATTCTGCGTATTCCCGTTCTGCCGGTTACGGCCTGCCCAGTTGGTCTCTTTCCCTGGCTGCCCAGAAATTCGGCTTTCTCTTCTCCATGAAAGCTGCAGTGCCCTCTTTCCCTTCGTTGCTCTCAAACCAGTCCGGGTAAAGCCAGCTGCCCATCAGACCCATGGGTTGCAGCTTGTCTACCTCAACATCGAATGTTGCTTTTACAGTCTCGATACAACCAGGGCTCAGGGACAGGATTTCTTCGCACCATTTGTCCACCTCTTCCTCCAGCCTGCCAAGTGGTACAACCGCATTGACCAGCCCCATCTCCAGGGCTTCCTGAGCAGAGTAGCGCCTGCATAGCATCCACAGCTCTCTTGCCTTTTTGGTGCCCACTACATTGGCAAGATAGGACACCAGATACCCATCCGCAGGACTTGAAACTCGCGGCCCGTTTTGGCCGAAGATCGCGTTGTCAGCAGCGAGGGTGAAATCGCAACAATACGCCAGATGGTTCCCCCCGCCAATACAGAAGCCCTTCACTGCTGCCAGTACCGGTTTTCGGCACAACCTGACCAAGCGATTGGGTGTGTAACGCCAGTACATCTGTGTGCGCAATCCCCACTGTTCCCATTCCACATCGCCCCCAGTGCAAAACGCTTTGTCGCCGGCGCCAGTGAGGACCACTGCTCCCAGCTTACTATCATGGCTCGCATCGTAGAAGGCTTTGAACATTTCCTCCTGGGTATGATCGGTGAACGCGTTGTACTTTTCAGGACGGTTCAGAGTGATCCTTGCGATACCACCTCCCAATTTCTGATGGTATTTCTTTTCATAAACGATCTCATTGAAGGGAAGGTCTTTGTCCTGTTCCCAAGATGTCCAGGTCATACTAGTACGTCCTCCGCGTAGATTAAATCACAACGGTGTTCAAATGGCCGGCATCCTTGCAGAGTTGCTTTCGAGGCGCTCCAAGGCCGAATCAAGTTCCAGCATCTTTATCCCCTCAGGTATTTGGCCCTGAAGCCCCATCAGCTTGGTCCAGAACCCGCTGGCGTATACGGGTACTCCGGCTTTGACCGTATTCAGTACCAACTGGCGTGCGTCCAGTTGCCTCGCCTCACCCTTTCCACCCATCGTGGGCAACCCCAATGCCGGACCGTTGTCCGCCATACGCAACCTCAAGGCCTGCCCCCTGAACTGCCGTGGCCAATCGAAGACACCCAGGCAAACTGCTATCAGGCCTTCCTCAGTGAAAAGCACGTCAACATCTTGCCCCGCTTTCTTCGTTTCAAGAGCGAGAGTAAGGATGGAGATAATGCTGCTCGCCGATCCTTCCCGGCACACCAGTAGGATTCTCTCCAAAAGTTGTTCCTCCTTTGTCGTTTCTCCGGGAGTTGTGGTTCAAGGGTGACAAGTTACGGTCCCCTTGGGTATTCTGTGTAAGTTTCTCCAGACCATCTGCCCCATGTTGTTTTGTTTCCTGACACGCTTAAGCCGGTTCGAATGCGTAATAGACCCGCTCGCAGGTCTTGCTCTCTTTTTTTACGTCCATCGGATGGGCCGGTATATCAAAGGTCACAAGTTTGACTTCATCCCCCTCCTTCACCTGCCCTGGATTGCAATTAATGACGCGAGCTAGAAGGTGCTTCAAAGGTGAGTCTTTTCCGAAGCTCAACCACACGATGTACAGAGGCACATCAAAGCCAGGAGGAGCCCCCAGGTTTTCTGTGACTGCTTCCACTTTAGCTTTCTTGGGAAGGTCGACCCATTCAAGTTCACAAGACCAGCACCTGGAACAGATTACCGTAGGAGGGAACCCGATATATCCGCATTCCCTGCATTTTGTCGTGGTGAATCGCCCAGTTCTCAGGTTGTCGTAGAACAGGTAGTTCCTGTTGAATTCCTGGCATTCGATCGGCCACGGGTCCATCTGGGCAGCATATTTCCCTTCAAGGGCAGGAATACCGAGGGTCTGCACAGCCTTGATTTCAGCCATTGATCTTTCCTCCTTGCCCGAGATCCGACACTATTCGACCGGCTCAGCACCGTATATCACGACTGTGTGCTGAGCGCAGGTACCGCTGAGATTGTGAGTCAAGCCGAATTTGGCATTATTGACCTGATTGATGGCCCTTCCCTGAAGTTGTCGGCAGATTTCAAGGGCCTGGCGCGCTCCCGTGGCGCCATAGGGATGGCCCACGCTCAGCAAACCTCCGTCTGTGTTCACCGGTTGCTTGCCATTGAGAGAAATGGCCCCTGAAGCGACATAGGCACCACCTTCTCCTTTGTTGCAGAACCCCAACTCCTCAAGTTCAATGATTTCGGAGATGGTAAAACAATCGTGCACTTGCACCACATCGATGTCTTCTGGGGTCAGCCGGGCCTTTTTGTAGGCCAACTCACCGGCTTTCTTGAGGTGTGGCCACTCCGCCAGGGTGTCACCGGGCCAGCCGGCCGAGTTTCCGTGACTGGCATGCTGACTTGTGCCGCGAACATAAACCAGGCGCCTATCAGTCAATTCCTTCGCCCTGTCTTCGGCAGCAATGATTACGGCCGACGCTCCGTCGGACACCGGGCAGCAGTCAAGAAGGGTAAAAGGATCGGCTATTATCCGTGAACTCAAGACTTCTTCCAAAGCCACTTTCCTTTGATAGAAATGCGCCATGGGATTATTAGCACCATGGGCGTAGTTAGTCACGGTAACATGGGCCATTTGCTCCTTGGTAGTCCCGTATCGTTTCATATGCATCTTGGCAATCATGGCGAAGAATGGGGGTGGTACTCCCATTCCCATCGCCGAATCCCAGTCATGGTCGTTCACCATCAAAGTCGTAAAGTTGTTCTCCCATCTTTGAGGCATGTGAAGTTTCTCTGCCCCAGTGACCAGGACCACATCTGAGATTCCACTTTCGACCAACCCGGTAGCAAGGATGATTGCACTGTTGGAGCCTGAACACAGGGTGTCCAAGCTGACACAAATCGAAGTTGGCCTTACTCCCAATCTTTGAGCTACCAGTGGAGCGGCGTTCAAAGCATGAGAGTGCCTTCCAGCCATAGTCGAAGCTATCAGCAGGCCATCTACATCAGCAGGTTTCAGTCCAGGGATATCGTCAGCGCACGCTTTCACGGCCTCCTGCACCATGTCAAAAAAAGTAGCTGCCCGGACCCCGAACTTGCTGATACCACCTCCGACTATGACTGCGTTTCTCGTCTTCTCTCCCACTGTGTCCTCCAAGTTCAATTCCCTCGGTGTCGTGATTCAGAAGCTGTCAATGTCGTGTCAAGGGCATTCGCTCAGGACTTCTCCGTTCCGATCGCTTGATCCGGCCAATCCAAAGAGACGTCCTTTGCGCCTCCTATCTCTGCACCACTGTTTTCTCCTGAATTGAGTCTTCCAATCGGATTGCGTTAACATCGCAGAACTTGATACAAATCGGATCGCCTTCGCAAAGGTCACAGGTTATGACCTTCCCAGACTGTGCCTCGAAGACAACTCCACCGTACTGGCAGACGTCCACACACGTCCTGCAGGTGCTGCAAGTGCTGTAATCCGTGAGGATGTTTCCACGGATCTCATCACGATGCCTCGCGCCCGTAGGACATCCTTCTATGCACTTGGGATCCTCGCACTGCCTGCACACCCTGGGCAACATGGTTCCAGATATCTCAAGTTTTGCAATCCTGATTCGCGATCGCGAAGGATTGCTTACCCCATCATGTTTCACGGAGCAGACAAGTTCGCATATGCGACACCCAGTACATTTATTTGCATCTACCACCAATCTCTTTGACATGATCCAATGTTCTCCCTCCTGCCTCAAAGTTGGTGTGAAGGCTCACGTTCGATATCCAGCTTGTGTAATGTCTCTGGTAACGGCATGCCCAGCCTGTCCCAACCATGGAATCCATAATACTCATCCAGCATTGTGGTGAACTTGGCCCTGTCTATGGACTTACCCTTCACTGCAGGTATCCCACACTGAGTAGGTTCGTCAAAGAATGAGTCGACCAGCCAGTCGTGGTCGCGGGTCAATCCCTCCCTGATGTTGAACAGCCTTTCCATAGTGTAGGCCCTATCGGCTGTGTTCCATATATCGAGAGGTGATAACTCCAGTCCGGTATTGAGATAAAGAAGCCGGGACCACTCCTCGAAGTTCGGGAAATTGGGACCCAGAAAGGTAGTGTGGTACTTGCATATTCCCAAACAGTCCACGGCCATGTAGCACATCTCCTGCCAAACAACCTGCCATGCCTTCCCTTCATAAGAGGCATAATCTGAACTCAGTGGTCCCTGGTAACTCACCGGCTGACCGTATATCTTCCTTAGCAGTGACTCGGGCAAATGATAGAGGTCGATGGCAGGTCGGCTGGTGAGGTGGTCAGCACCTCTTGAGCTTGTGGCAATGCCCAAAGCCAGCGCCGGAGTTGGTCTGTCGTCAGAGTGGAGACTGCTCATGCCTTTCACATGGATCAGATACTTTGCGGAATCCTTGCCAATGGCAGCCGCGGCCCGTAGCGGGCCCTCCGCAAGGATATCACCAAGTCCCTCGCGCCGGGCAATGCGTGTCACCATCTCCACGACGGCCTTATCACTCCCGAATTTGAGTTCCATGCCGCCCGTGTCGCGGTCCGTGAGGATACCTTTCTCGTACAGCTCCATAGCCCATGCGATCATGCTACCGGTTTCGAGGGTATCCATGCCATACAAATTCACTAGATGGTTGCAGGTCAACACGGTGAGCGGGTCTCTGCACTCGGGTTCACTGGCGAAAGCACCCAGCGAGGTATACTCGGGTCCTTCATTGTAGGCCCCCTGGAATGGTCCTTCGGGTATGATGTACTTTCCACGGCAGTGAACCTGACAGCCAAAACAGGCCGTCCTTCCCACGCTAAACCGTTCCAGATTCTCCGGCTCCACTTCATCAGCCAAGTCGAGTTGGTTAAGTTGGAAATTCCGAACCCTTACCATGCCCTGGCTGTTCGTGGCACCCCATATAAAGGGTGTTCCCAGCCTCCCCTGCTCCTGGGATGATTTGGCGGAAGTCACCTGGCTGATCACCCTTCTGTTGTAGGCCAGTGCTTCTATGGGATGCGCTATCTTGATGTCTCCTGTACCCCTGACGGCTATCGCCTTTAGGTTTTTAGAACCCATGACCGCACCCATCCCAGTCCTGCCCCCGGCGTTTTTCGGGCCACTGATGGCGTTGGCGAATCTCACCATCTTCTCTCCGGCAATGCCGATGGTGAGCACTTTTACGTCCTGATCGCGGAGGTCGTCACGTATCAATTCTTGCGTTTGGCGCGTGTCCTTTCCCCACAAGTGCGCGGCGTCCCGTATCTCGAGTATTCCGTCATGTACCCACAAGTATACCGGCTTCAGGGCTTTACCTTTGATCACCAGATGGTCAAAGCCTGCCCATCTCATTTCCGGGGCGAAGAATCCTCCAATGTTTGCCCTGCCGATAAAGCCTGTAAGCGGAGACTTGGCAGACATGTCCCCTCTGGCTGATGCAGATGCCAAAGTACCAGCCAGGAGGCCAGAACTCACAAATATCGTGTTCTCCGGGCCCAAAGGGTCTGCCTGTGGCTCAATATGGTTGTACATGAGATAGGCATTTAGCCCCCGGCCGCCGAGAAACTTCCTCCGCATATCCAGAGGGATGTCACTCGTCTTGATGATGCTGCTGGTCAAATCGATGTAGGCAATTTTCTTCTCTAAAGCCATGACGATCTCCTGCCACGCTTTGGTAGTAACAACTAACGTCCCTTGTTGGCTTCCCAAACCGGGCCCCTGATCCTGGGCAAATCCGGTTCCAGCCAGGAAAGGCGCCAGGCATAGCCGCAATTGCCACAAACAAAGGTCTCAGATCCGCCGGGCGGGCTGACTCTGACGTAACAGTTGAGACACCGGATTACCCCGGTTGTTCTTCCCTTAGCTGTATCTTCTGCCGTGGTCGCTTCTTCCATGGATACCATCCTCCTGAAATGGCTCAAACCTGACAGTCTTTGCCAAGGCTGCCTCCCCGAGGTTCGAAAGATCGTATTACATTCGGAAATCGATTGTGGAATAGCGTCGAGTTACATGCTCACCACGGGCCTAGGCGCGAACACCGCCAATCAATAGGACTTCAGCACCTCATGGAAGTATCGGTTCGCGCTGTCGGCCAAAAGGTTGTGGTAGTCAATGAACAAAGAGGTAGCTTCTGACCGCAGCCACCCTCTGGGAAGCAACTCCTCCGGCAGGTCCGGGTCAAAGAATGGCAATCGTCTGTATTCTTCGATCAGCCTGAACCTGTCCACGAAGCAACTTGGGGAAGATAGAGCCTTTCCTGCGTCTTGCAGTTCGACGTGCCGAACGTATTTTGGACGATATGTTCGTATGAAGGCATCATATCTATCGTGTATTCGCTTTAGGTCCCAGCAGCGGGATACTATGCTTTTGGGGTCGAGAAAGCCTTGATGTGTAGCACGGAAAACCTGCACGTATTCCTTGACCCCGATTCTGCCTGCCAACTCATCAGCTTCCCTAGTCAAGTTGCGAGGCGAAATCCAAGCCGCAGCGGTCAGCGGACCAAAGCCAGCCAATCCCAATTCAATCCGTAGCTGATGCCTGAGATCTCTCCTGTCTTCAGGGACAGAATAGATGAAAAGCGTCCAGACATTATCCCATGGCTCCTCATGGCGATGGAAAATGCGCTGGGCACCCTTGTTAAGCAGGTCATATCCCTTGTCGGTAAGCGAGTAGTAGCTCTTGTGCCTTTGGCGTCTCCCTCTGAGAAGCCGTGCTTTGCACATCCTCGAAACTGCTGAACGGACGGATTGTTCGCTCAGCCCGAGGTTGCCAAGCAGCTTGGCCAGGCTACCGATGCCGACCTCTCCTTCCCCGTGACGTACATAGTCACCAAGTATTGTCAGTAAAGCCGAACGAGGTCCCCACAAAACTGTTACTCCGGCCAGCCGGGAAACCGCCCAGTGTAGAGCAGTTCATGCCTCGATCTAAGTTTTCCCGATTGTGTGTTCACTGTTGTCGCCACACCGGTTTCCTCTTCTCAAGGAAAGCTGTGAGGCCTTCCTGGCCGTCTTTCGTCTTCCAGCTGGCTATGCCCAAGTCAGTGCCTTTTCGGATCGCCTTTTCGAGACTAACGGCGTCGCAACATTCATAAAATGCCTCTCGAACAAGTTTCACGCTCAGGCGGCTCTTCGTCAATAGTTTCTCCGCCATTTCAGCGGCCAGCCCATCGAGTTCAACTTCCGGAACTACTTTGTTTACCAGGCCGATACGCTCGGCTTCAGCAGCGCCAATGGTGTCCCCAAGAATAATCAATTCAAAGGCTTTCTTCTGACCGATCATCCTTGGAAGCAACGCCGCGGCAGCAGGTGCAAGGCCTCCCAGAACTATCTCAGGCTGGGCGAAAGATGCCTTGTCTGCTGCGATCACCATGTCGCAACCCAGCGCGATCTCACAGCCTCCTCCAAGCGCCAGCCCGTTCACAACGGCAATGCTCGGCTTTCCGATCTTCCGCAACTGGCGAAACACGGTTTCGAATCTTTCCATCATCGCCGGCATTCGTTCTCCGAGGTGATCGCGCACTTCGACACCAGCGCAAAAAGCCCTGGTACCGGCCCCGCGAACGAGCAGAACCCCGATGTCAGAGTCGCGCGAGATGTCCTCCAGAACTGCACTGAAATCGCCCAGGGCGGTAAAGTCCAGCACATTGACAGGCGGCCTGTCGATAACGACCCTCGCAACGCCAGCTTTTCTCTCAAGTTTTATGCTTTGGGATTGCAATGATCACCCCCATCTGTTGAGGAACTCACTTCGGACGAGGCATGACCCGGGCGGCTATCTCGTCATAATCGGTACCCCTTGCCAGTTGCCTCCTGTACTCCATAAAATCAATGGTGCGTGTTCCGGTGCGGTCGTCTGAGTTGAAGGCGTTGAATCCTAAATAAGCTTCACAGTTCATGTTTGCCCCCAGCCAATAAGCCTGGGCCTGCTTTTCCATATCCCAGAAGAAGCGCTTCCTCAGGCGAACGCTCTCAATGGTTTGCATGAGGCACAAAACCGTCGTCTGGCAAAGCCTCCAGATCATGCGGTTGACGTTCTCATCCAGCAAAGAAAAATCTGTCTGCAGGCCTTTGACTTCTGCAATTGCGCGTCTCAGTTCATCCCCTTTCTTGCTCTCTCCATAGACAATACCGCCACCCTCCAGGTACTTGTCCGTGATTACCCTTGGGTCTCGAACCCAATTACCATCCTTGTCGCGTTTGATCGGAACAGCTTTGGTTATCAAGCCGCAGCGTTCCATCTTGTATGCGCTCCACAGTTCATTTGAAACTGACTGCCACATAGCCTGCTCCATGCTGAGGTTCCAGGTCAAGAAGTTTGTGGCGCCGCCAGTGGGGGTCGAACCGTGACGGGTGCCTGCTTGTCCAAAGCTGGCTGTGTCTGCAGAGACTGTAAAGTCGCAAGCCTGCCCGATTTCCTGGCCGCCAGCTACCCTCATTCCATTGCAGCGGCATATGACAGGCTTCCTAGCCTTGAGGATGCTGTCCACCATCCCAATGAATATGTCCATGTATTGAACATACTCCCATGGCCTTTTGGTATAGTATTCGGCGTATTCCTTAGTGTTTCCTCCCGTACAGAACGCCCTGTCCCCAACGCCTGTGAAAACAATCGCCACCGCGCTATTGTCCATGGAGGCTCTGTTCATGCCAGCGATGACGCCTTTGGCCATGTTGGTAGTGTATGACCCCATCTGTGTCGGGTTGTTAAGAGTGACCCACGCCACGTGAAGCTCCGGTTCAACCTGCCCGGTATCAGGGTTCACAAGAGGCTTCTTCTCATACATTGTGCATGGGGCTTCCTGTCCAAACCATTCTTCACCAAACAGATGATGGTTTCTTGGCTCATTGTCCCTTGGCAGCCAACTCAATTCCGATCCATTCATAGCTACACTCCTTTGGAGATTAGAAGTCTGGGACGAGGACTACTCTCCTGGATAGATCACCTTGGTGCGCGTCTTCAAACACCTGTTGAATTTGACTCATCGGCCTGGTCTCAAGAAAGCGGGCGATGTTTATTTTCCCTTCAAGGACCAGCGCTAGGACCTCTGGATAATAACCTGGTAGGCAACCCCATGTGCCCCGAATGTCCGCGTCGTAGGCCATCAATCTCGAGAGTTGATATTCGTTGTTCTGATTGCCGTACCCGCCGATAATCACTGTCCCGACAAAAGACAGCAACTCCAGCGCCAACTGCTGCCCTGTTCTTGTTCCGCTCCATTCAAAGATCTTCCAGCCATAGTTCGGCAGACTCTTTCCCTTGCAATACGTTCGGAACTCATCCCTGATATCTTTCGCGCTCTTTCCTTCTGCGTTTATGGCATGGGTAGCACCGAACTCAAGAGCCCTCTCCAGTTTCTCGGGGACGATATCCACAGCAACAACTTCTTTAGCGCCGACCACTGAGCATACCTGTGTCATAAAGGCACCGAGGCCGCCACCGGCACCAATAATGACTGACAGGTCTCCCCGATTCAACTCGGCCCGTTTTGCAGCCTGGTACGGTGAGGCAACTGCATCGGCCACGATGGCAAGATGCTCCAGGGGAGTATTCCTCTCTTTTGGCACCGGGCATAGGTCAACTGAAGGGACAACGATATGGCTAGAGAAGCCACCATATGGCCCAAGGCTGTTTCCCGGCATCTTCTGAGCCAGGCATCGGTTGCCTCTTCCCGAGGCACACATAGTACAAGAGTTGCACGGCATCACGGTGGGAACGAGCACTTCTTTACCGACCCACTGGGAATCCCCGGCCACCACCACGCCGCTGATCTCGTGCCCGAGCGTCAAAGGGAGCGGATTGACCGTCGGGACCCCGTTGTAAAAATACCCCAAATCGGTGTGGCAAACACCACAGCCTGCTATTTTGATTAGTGCTTCACCATGCTTCAACGGAGGAATGTCCAGTGCAGCCATCACCATCTTTCCCTGTGCAACCATCTGCCAAGTCTGAATCTTATCTGGGATTTCCCCCATTTCGTCCCTCCTTTCCATGAATTAGCAGTATGCAGCGTATATACCGTATGGCGGCATCGTAACGATACACCAACAAAAGGTGATTGTCAATACTGAGAAGATCTTCCGGCAACGCAAGGTCGGCATAGCTCTCTATGGCCCAGTATGTTCATGCTACGGTTCCCATGTCGGACTCGCTCGCACTGATCATCATTCCAGCCGCTTCTGGAATGACCGGATCGGGCTCGCCCGGAATCAACGCTATCGCGCCAAACTGGGTGGGGCAACTTTGGAGACATATACCGCACCCCATGCAACTTTCCTGGTCTATCACATGGACTTGGTTTTTAGCGCCTGTTATTGCCCCAACCGGGCATCTTCTGTGGCAAATGTAGCAACCACGGCATTTGAGGGGGTCGATAACATACGAGAGGAGTTTTCTTCGAATGAAGTTTTCACTTGCTTCAATCTCCCGTTTAATCTGAGCCGGTTCTTTTCCTTCAGCCATCCCGACCGGTCCCAGTTCCTTTAGCCGGTGGGTGAAGTCGGTTATTACTTCGGCAAAACGAACCCCTTCGGAAGCGGAAACCCATTCAATGCGCAATCGGCCTGGATTCAACCCTACTCGTACCATGAGATTACTGGCACGTCGTGTCATATCCAGGGTATGGTAATTCCCGTTCGTGACGTAATGGCATTCATCAAGCCAGCATCCCCCTATGAATACGCCGTCGGCTCCTCTTGTAAAGGCTCGAAAAACGAACTTCGGGTCGATTCTTCCGGAACACATCACCCTGATTACCCTTATGTTCGGGGGATATTGATATCGAGAGACTCCGGCAAGGTCTGCACCGGCATAGCAGCACCAATTGCACAAAAACCCGAGTATTCTCGGCTCAAAGTCGTGTCTGAGAACCATTTTGGCTAGCTCCGGAGATATTTCACCTTGTGGGCACCCCTGCGGGAACGGCAACAGGCAGCGCCGCATCTATGGCAGAGCAAATCTGCTCGTCAGTAAAGTGTCTCGAGGCGATAGCGGCAGTAGGGCACATGGTGCCACAAAGCCCGCATCCCTTGCAGAGCACGGGGATGACCTCAGCCTTTTTCCCCGCAGGGGTCTGACTCATCCGTATCGCCCCGTAGGTGCAGGCCGCCTGGCACTTGGAACATCCGACACACTCCCGTTCATCGACCTCGGCGACGGCAGCAGAAGCAGTCACAGAATCCCTGGCAAGAATTGCGGCAGCGCGCCCCGCAGCTCCGTATGCCTGGCTAATAACTTCGCTCAAGTGCTTCGGATAATGAGCGGTCCCGCAGAGGAATATTCCGTCTGCCGCAAAATCAACTGGCCTCAGTTTTACATGGGCCTCCTGGAAGAAGCCGTCTGGGCTCAGAGGCACCCTCAACAACCGGGATATTTCAGAGTTCGTCGCCGCGGGAACGACGGCGGCAGCCAACACGAGAATATCGGCATCCAATGCAACTTGTTGGCCCAAGATACGGTCAACTGCAGTTATCCTCAAGGTATGTCTCTCGCCCTCCATGACCGCCTCAACACGAGGTTTGTCCTCTGGTTCGTATCGGATGAACCTCACTTCCCGGTTTGCAGCTTCCCTGTAGAAATCCTCTCTGAAACCGTACGTTCGCATATCCCTGTAGATGATGCTGACATCCATCCCCGGGTTCACCTGTTTCAGTTTCAATGCTTCTCTTGTGGAATGACTGCAACAAACACGGCTACAGTAGTTCCTGTCCGGCTGGCGGCAACCCACGCATTGAATCATCACAACGCTCCGGGCGTTGACTATCCGGGGTTCAGACTTAGCGAGGCTGTCCTCCAAATCCATCAAGGTCAAGACCCTGTCATCGTCCCCGTAAAGATACTCCCTAGGCCTGTATTCTTCGGCGCCCGTCGCCACGATGGTTATCCCGTGTCGCACCTCCTTGACAATGCCGCAAGTCTTGATTCTGGTGCTGAAATCACCGATGTAGCCGCTGGCCTCCAAAATCGTTGAATCAACATATTTATGTATTAGCGGGTGCCTGTTGACCTTCCCGATGAGATCAGCCAAGTACGCCTGAACGTCCATGCCCTCAATTGTAGAGTGAAGCTTGCGGGACATACCCCCCAGTTCCCTGTCCTTTTCAACAAGGTAGACTTCAAACCGCTGACTGGCCAGGCTCAAGGCCGCGGTCATCCCGGCAACACCTCCCCCGATGATCAGCCCCTTTTTGATCACCGGCAACCCAAATTCCTTCAAAGGCTCCAATCTACTCGCTCGAGCTACGGACATTCGGACCAGGTCCTTGGCCTTTTCCGTTGCTTTTTCAGGTTCCCGGGAATGTACCCAGGAGCAATGCTCCCTTATGTTCGCAAATTCAAAATAATACGGATTAAGACCGGCCTCTCTCACGGTATCCCGAAAAAGTGGTTCATGAGTCCTGGGTGTACAAGCAGCAACAACCACTCGGTTAAGGCCCTTTTCCCTGACGGCATCCGATATCCGCTGGGCGGTATCTGTGGCGCAGGAGAACAGGTCGTCCTGGGCATGGACCACGTTGTCCAGGCACATCACGTACCCAAGCAATGAGGGCATGTTGACTACTCTTCCAATGTTCGAGCCGCAATGGCAAAGGAAGACTCCGACACGAGGTTTTTCATTTGCCACGTCCTTTTCTTCTGGATATTCCCTGCCGCGAGATAATCTGGCTCGACGGTGAGCCAAGAGCTGACCGCAAACGGCACTGGCCCCGCTGGCAGTGATGACCGATTCGGGGATGTCCATCGGACCCTGAAATGCCCCACTGACAAATATTCCCGGCCTAGAAGTCTCAAGGGGATTTGCCGGGTTGGTCCTGCAAAAACCGTGCGAATTGAGTTCTATGCCGAACGTACCAGCTAAACCCAGTACGTCAGAGGGAGGATTCATTCCAACGGACAATACTACCAGTTCGAACTCTTCTTCCTTCACTCCCTCACCGACTGTGGCATACCGAAGTGTGATGTTCCCGCTCTCGGGAACCTCTCTCCCGAACGACACGTAACTTCTGATGAATCGGACATCGGGAAGACTCTCCGCCCTCTGGTAGAATCGCTCGAAATCCTTGCCATATGCCCGGATGTCATTGTGGAACACAGTGGCCTGTATCTCGCTGTCATGGTCTCTTGACAGGATGACCTGCTTCTGAGTGTAGGCACAGCACACTGACGAGCAATAACTGTTGCCGCCTGGAATAACCTGCCTGGAACCGACACATTGGATCCAGGCTATCCTCTTCGGATGCTTCCCATCTGAAGGACGCCGTATTTCTCCTTCATACGGTCCTGTGGAACAAAGTATGCGCTCGAAATCCAGGCTGGTGACTACGTTAGGCGCTCTTCCATAACCGTAGTCGCCCCTAAGCCGAGGGTCGAAGGTCTCATAGCCTGGGGACAGGAGAATTGCGGCGACTTCTATTTCGACCTTCTCCGGTGTTTGATGTAGGTTGATGGCTCTGTTCCTGCACACTGAAGCGCAGATGTTGCATTTCTTGTCTCTAAGGAAAAGGCATGTCTTGGAGTCGATATAGGTAACTAGCGGGACAGCTTGAGCAAAGTAGACGTGGGTGCACTTGCTAGAAGACAGGTTTTGGTTGAACTGGTTGGGGGCTTTTACAGGGCAGTTCTCAGTGCAGATGGTGCAACCACGGCATTTGTCAAACTCAATGTACCTTGGCTTCTTTGTCAGGGTGACCGTGAAATCTTCAGCCTCCCCTTCCACGCGTTCAATATCAGAGTAGCTCAGGATAGTGATATTGGGATGTCTTTTGCATTCGATGAATTTTGGCGATTCAATGCACATGGAGCAGTCGTTTGTCGGGAAGGTCTTGTCAAGCTGGGCCATCTTGCCGCCAATCGCGGGTAACTTGTCCACAAGGTAGACCTTGAAGCCGGCGTCGGCCAAGTCAAGGGATGCCTGGATGCCGCTAATTCCGGCACCAACCACCATGACATCACCGGTTTCGTTTTCAATGCCAGTCCGCGTCAACCGCTCTTCTCCCAATCGACTTCATCAATAAGCAACTCTTTTCGCAGCAGCCGCTGGTTTCCCCCTCCAAAGCTATGGGCGACTCGACCCAACCAGTTTTTCCTTCACAGAAGTTTGCACCTGTTCAGCGTTGACGGTCGCCTGGAGCGCTTCCTGTACTATCTCTGTGATATCCTTGATCTCTATCGCTCCGTTGAACGTTGTTGAACTGGAGTAGTCGAGATTCATGATGCAGTACGGGCAGGCGGTAATAAGGAGCTCGGCGCCTGCGTCAATGGCCTGTTTCACTCTGAGGTCGGAGAGCCTCTCGCCTCTGGTAACGTCCATCCACATTCCACCTCCACCACCACCGCAACAAAGGCTACTCTCCCGTGAATCGGCCATATCGACGATTTCCAGTCCCAATGCATCCTTCAGCACCCGCCGAGGTTCTTCGAATACTCCGTTGTGCCGACCCAAATAACACGGATCATGATAGGCGACCCTCCTCATGGGCCTCTTGTTGACAGGGAGCCTCCCCTTTTCAATCAGTTCGGACAGATACTGTGTAATATGAACGACATCAAAGTTGACCTTGAACTCGGAATATTCGTTGATCATGGTGTGGTAGCAATGAGGGGAGGAGACGACGATTTTCTTCACACCATTGGCGACAAAAGTCTTTATGTTTTCCCGGGCAAGGCTTGTGAACAGCTTTTCATGACCCGCCCTGCGAATACTCTCCCCGCAGCAGTTTTCCTTGGAGCCTAATATACCAAAGTCCACTCCTGCTAAAGAAAGGATCTTAGCGGTGGTAGAAGCTATCCTCTTCAATCTCGGTTCGTAACTGGAGTAACAGCAGGGGAAATACAGCACCTCGGTGCCTTCGGTGAATTCTTTCACGCCCAGACCCTCCGCCCAATCGGCCCTCTTGGCGCGTGGCTCACCGACAGGATTCCCTTCCGCCGCCAGGCTGGCTGCCACGACATGGACAGAAGCAGGTGAAAAACCGGCTCCCGCGGCGATTCTCCGAAGAGACACACTGACGTCTATCGTTTCCACCCCGCGAGGACACTTCTGAGTGCACATTCCGCAGGTTGTGCAACGCCAGATGTCCTGCCCTTCTATTTCGGGAACGCCATAAGAAGCCTGTCGGACCAATCTGCGCATGCTGAATGTTCCCACACGGTTCCACGGGCAAACGGTATCGCACAGGCCGCATTGATAACACAACTTGAATGCCTGCCCGCCCGATTCTTTGATCGCTTCTATCCCTTCCTGAAAGGGAGCTACAATATCCACAGTCTTCTCCCGTTCCCTGAGTAATTAGCCCGCTAGGCGGTTGACGGCTGCTAGGACCTTTCTCGCACCGTGTTTTCTTACCAACGCCTCTAATCCAATCTCCATTTCGTCCGGTCTTTGAGGCTCATCGTCTTCAACAACCCTCTCTTCGTACGTCAGCGCATTCGCCAGGCACCACTGGACGCACATAGGGGTTTCGACCTCCAGGTCCTCTTCGCACATGTCACATTTCAACGGGAGACCGGAATCCGGGTCTTTGAAAAGCGGCCTGGACGGGCAGGACGATCTGCAGAAACTGCATTCATCGTATGTCTTGCCTTCGATCGTGTAAAGGTCTCTGCCGTTGCATTCGGCCTCTGTGTACTCACCCGCCCTGACCGGAACATAAATATCTCTCATCGGATCAGAGAAGACGCGAATACGGGCCCTTTCCGGGCCAACGCTGCCGTATTTGGGAACGGAGTGGAATGCAGAGCAAATCATCTCGCATGCCCTGCAGCCGTTGCATTTGTCAACATCGACCTTGATTACTTTGACCTTCTTCATTCTTGAAGATACCTCTCTGTTCAAAGTCTCCGCTTACATAGGGCATGTCCAATTCCTGCAGGGTCTCCCTGGCAGGAATACCATCATTAGTCCATCCCTTGAACTTGTAGTACTCGTCGAGCAGGTTGGCTTCATGCTCAGGGTACCTTTTCTTCCAATGGTCGTCCGGGGGACGGTCGTCTTTCCTTCTCAAGCCCCTTCTCACATTGATGGCCCTTACCAGAGTCCTCGTTCTCTTGGCTACCTTCGATAGGTCGGCTTCATCAATGTCGATTCCCGCCGCCGCCGAGATGATGCGCGGAAAATTGTGTATGTGATAGGGGGGTTTCAGGGGAAATGATGACAGCCCAGCGCAGATGCCGAGAGAATCGTCTACATAATGCATCTTCTCCTGCCAGTCGACGATCTCACACGTTGCCTGGATTGATGGATAGAATGGAATGGACCGTTCACCGCGTGGTTCCCAATCCAGAAGGTACTGCTTGAATTTTTCGTCCGGCACCTGAAACCAGTCCTTGACGAATTCTTCTCTATCTTCTCGGTTGGCAAATGGGGCCTGAGGGAATTGCCCTTCAATCTGGGTAATGTTCATCTTTTCGCCAGTGGAATACATCAGAAAATAGATGGGATTCAACATCCCCAGTTTCAGTGGCAATTGTTCGTGTTTCTTAATGTTGTTGTGCGCGTAGGCTTCAGCACCCTTACCTATCTGCAAGGCAGCCCAATAGGTACCGTTGGCCAGAACATCGCCAATACCTTCTCGGCGCACGATTCGTTCCAGCAGCCAAAAGAACTTTCCTTCCGTGTTAGAGGGCATCCCCTGCAAATCGTGATCGGTTAGTATTCTGGCTTCCTGCAACTCCAATGCGAATGCCAGGACCTGCGGCGTAGAAAATCCGTCAACACCGTATTCCTGGGAGCGAGCTGCTATGCTAAAACCAAAATCCAGGTCTGACATCGCCGCCATGGCATAGGTCAGTTTGGAGTAACATTTCATCATGTACTTGTTTTGCCCCGGGTACGCTATGATGGCTCCACATTCCATGGGGCAGTTGTAACAACTGATGAAGCGTTCTCGCACCCCTTCCATCGTGTGAGTCCACTCCTTCCCCACCTCTTCATTCCAGTAGTCTTTCAGCCGGTGCCGGGCGTTACCCCAGGCGAAGTTATTGGCGTGCCACTCCTCGTCATGGATTTTCATTTCCTGTGGCGACCCGAGGCCCTGAAGTATGGCAGGGACACCCTTGACCGGATTCTCGCCCCGGAATTGAATATACTTCAGCACCTCCTTGCAGAGGCGGTGGAGATCTTCTGGTCGGGCGACGTTTATGCTCCTGGTTCCTCGAACGGCTATCGCCTTTAACCGCTTGTCTCCCATGATGGCACCCATACCGCCGCGACTCGCGCTCGCTCTGCCATGTTCGATAGAGGCAAAATAGACCCTGTTTTCGCCTGCTAGACCTACAGAAACTACCTGGGCTTTCGGCTCTTTCAATTCCTTACGGATAAGCTCTCCGGTTTCCAGAGAACCTTTGCCTTGCAAATGGGTGGCGTCGCGGATCTCTACTTTGTCATTGTTTATCCACAGATAGACCAGTCCAGGAGATCTGCCACGGATTATTACTTTGTCATAACCGGCATGTTTGAGCTCCGGCGCCCAAAAGCCGCCCATCATCGAATAGCCCATCAGCTGAGTTTGCGGGGAAATCGCGGAAACAATGGTACGGTTGGCTCCCGTAGCGGGAGTGCCAGCCAGAAGACCAGCACTGAATATCAGCAGATTGTCCGGAGATAATGGAGCAACTTCGGGAGGGACCCTGTCCCACAGGATCCTGGCAGCAGTACCCAGGCCGCCCAAGTGATGGTAGGTAAGGTCAAGGTCTGCTTCTTCCCTTTCAAAGCTTCCCCGGGAGAGGTCTATCTCGAGGTTAACGCCTGTTTCTGCATACCTCATCTTGTACTCCCAACACTGCTGATATCCGGGCTTACATGACCAGTTCTTACCCCGAGGCCAGCTTCGGCCTCGTAACTGTCCATATCCCGTTCGGGAAGGTATATGTCACTGAATAGATATAGCGTCACGTTGACGCCATAATACAGATAATTCATACAAAGATCAAGACTATAGTTGGCTAGTAGAGAGGTGACTTTCACTGAACTCGATCCAAAGTAAAGGCCTCTCTCAGTTTTGTAGCAGCGCGTTGGGTCAGCCATTTGCGCAATTCCAGGTGTGGACCGCGGGCTTCGTTTTGCTTCAGAGTGAGACCCCAACACCATCTCTGTAAACGCCGCTTCAGGACCGGCTGCGGACTCCGTTTTTTATGTTTGCTGCAACTTTGAGGAACTGGTCAAGTTTCTGAATCAGGTCATCGGATGCGGATGGCTTCATGTCCATAACATCTATGGCTACCGACAGAGAAGGTATGCCCGCCTTTTCATTCAGATACTCTGCCAACGCCCTCTGCATGGAACTCTGGAAGGTGCACGTCCGGTTATAGATAAACAAGGCAGCATCAGCTCTGCCCTCTTGCACGTCACGAAGCATCATTTCTCGGGCGCCGTCTCTGCCGAGATATGGCCCGTACGCTCTTACAATAGGCTCGGCGAAATACTTCTGAGCGATGGTCCGCAGTGGTTTCCTCGCATCAAACTCTATTTCTCCCCAATTGAGGGCGGGGGTTGAACTGACCATGACCGCTCCGTGTTGTTCCTCCATCCAATCGGCCACCTTCAGTTGATGCGGCGGGAAAAGGTAATCACAGATTCTGAGACGGTCCTTGGCACCGCTGCTGCGCCACGTAGCGAGCCGGTCCTTTAG
>ORJL011523436.1_pt1 | contig 40392 bp, 28 predicted proteins | sample 1779941 | NCBI WGS metagenome assembly ORJL01 (sample SAMEA104232317, study PRJEB22302) | groundwater metagenome | biome: forest; feature: aquifer; material: groundwater | place: USA | collected 2011-08-07 | depth 5.8 m | reverse complement strand
TTGTTTCCAAGTAGCCGAAAAGAAAATAGCGTGCTTGCCGCCCAAGGAGTTACGGCGAGTTCATGCGCATGAACGCTTGTCGATTTCACTTGCTGATGATGCGCGTAGCGCCATTTAGGGGAACTTAGGGTGGGTCGATTTAGCGGAGCAGGGGTGGGTCGATTTTGGTGAGCGGTATAGCGCGGGGTCCGACCAGGCGGCGAAGCTGAGCACGGGAACCTGATCTGATCCCGGGCGGCGGTCAGGGAAGGCAATAGAACAACATTGAGGTGCAAGCATCGAAGCAGCACAGCAGGAACAGAAAGAGTCGGTGCAACTGAAGGGCGCGCACGGGTGGGACAACCCCACCCGCGGGTGTTGATCGCGGTCCCCGAGGGAGCCACTTTTTCGCTCCCCAGGGAACAGTGCGGATTCTGGTCGACGGCCAAGAACTCGCCCGCGGGGTCGCTAGAGTGCGATCCACCAGAAGGCGAGGACTTCTCGCACCTCAGTTCGGGGGAATTCCGTGAGGCTTGTGTCATTCAACATGCGCCCGATGTCGGCCTTGCGCTTCGTTATGGCCATCCGAACGGACTCCGAGAACGGAGCCGTGCCAGGTGGGTTGCGAATTCGACCTGGCGCGGGCCACTGCGGTGGATACCCTTCAGGAATGGCCCCGGAACGGACGATCTCCGCTTCCCTTTGGACATCGGCATGCTCGCATGCCCAGCCGTAAAGGTGGAATGCACACACGCGGAGCATCAACTTGATTTCGGGAACCGCATCGGTGAAGCCCTTCAGCGGCGTAGGCAACCAGACCATGTTGGCGACGCACGAATAGAAGCGCGGATCACGCACTACGCCGTTGGTTTTCTGGAATTTGGGGTCGTCTACACCCCAGATGTGGCACACAGTCCAATTCGAGGTCTTTGCGACGCCCAAGGCTGCCTTGAAGGCCTTGCCCGCTTTGATGTTCGGTTCGTTCTTCTCCACAGTCTTACCGGTCGTCCGGTTCGTGTTCTTGTATTGACTGCTCCACGACGCGTCGTAGCTCGGTCGCCCCCGGGCCGTTTCGGGAAACCAAACAGGGAGGGCCCTGAAAGTCTCCGGGTGGACCCATTTCGTAGTAGTGGCGATCATTTCAACTACCCGGGGGAGTTCCGGCCGGATCGCTTCGAGCCCGTCCAAGACCGTGAACGGTTCAAGCATGTTTGTGATCCCCCGCCTGCAGTGATTTCATTGGCCGAGCTTGTCGAGTTGGATGTGCGCTCCCGGCTCTCCGAGGCGCAGTTGGGCGACCTCCTTGTCGCGGACGCCCGGATGTCTGACGCCCGCGAGGAGCAGCCCGCCGAGCCGCTGCGGTCTCCCTTCTCCCCGCTATCGAGGGTGAAGTCTACGATTGGCCCTAACGTGCCCGCCGCAGTATCAACCGCGTTGCGTCAACCCGGATCACCCCTTCTTGAGTTTCCTCCGGCGCTCATTCTGCGCCAGGCGTTTGGCACTCAATTTCGCGATCGCGCTGCCGACCGCGGAATCTCTGCGGATCTCCTTGCGAGCAATTAGACCGAGGAACAGCAACTCGCGAACCGCCCTGCCGCGGCGATGCCATCGCAAGCGATTGCAGCGTGTACAAGCGGGCAAGCAATTTTCGTCGCCCTTCTCCCCACCCCTGGCCTGCTGGATGACGTGGTCCACTTCCCAGTAGCCGGCGGGATCACCCGATCGCCAGCCCCGGCGAGCGAATTGGACCCGATCGCCGCAAAAGTGACAATGCCCCCCCGTGCGCCGCCAGATCGCCCGCAACCGACCCTCACTCACGCGTACCTCCTCCGCCGTGGTGTCCCTCAGCTACGCCGATTCGTTCCCCGCAATCAGCACGAGCACTCCCGTTTCGCGCAGGCGAACAAAATGCCGCTCGGCCTGGGCGGGAAGCGGGCCGCCTCTGACCAGGACTCCCAACTCCATATTGCAGGTCATCGCCGTCTCGGTCAAGTTGGCGCTGGAGATGAAAAGCGCCCGGCCGTCTGCGACCGCGCACTTCGCGTGGAGGATCCCCGTGTTCCCCGCCTCGTCCTTTTTCCGATGTTCCGCAGGCCAGATCAATACCTCGGCACGCCGGCGGAGGTCCGGGTGCAGACCAGCCAGACGCTTGTCGATGCTTGGCTCGTGCAGAGGGTCCTCGGGCTCCAGTACGAGGGTGACACGAACGCCGCGCCCGATGGCGTCCAACAGCATTTCGCCGACAGTGCGTGCCCGGTACACCGCGTAGCTCACGATCAGCACGCGATCCCGCGCCGCCTGAACCAGTTCCAGGAGAACCTGCTCCGTGCGACGGAGCGGAAGGGACTCGGCTTCCACACCCGTCCACACCAGCTCCGTCGATTCTTCGCTGCTCCGCCGTGCCTCCGATGCCGCGGCTGCAAGCAGCGCGGCACTGGCCAGCACCTCGTCGCCACCTGTACCCTGCTCTAGAAGCTCCACCAACCGCCCTACAACCTCCCTTGGCTGTGGTTGCGGCAACACCTCGGCAACCGCCACGGCGAGCCGTCCGTCACGACCAGCTTGGTATCCGGCGAGCCGCAGCGCCAGTGCGCGCACCTCGAGCGTGGGCAATCGGCGGGCGATGTCGGCACAGCACCGGGCAAGCTCCTCGAGGTCCAGCATGTCACTCGCCCCACGGGAAGAACGCCAAGTCTTCGCGCTCCACGGTCGGCACGAGCAGCCCGCGATCGAGGAATCGATTACCCCGCTCGCAGGCCGTCTCGGGCGCGAACATGCACGCATGACAGGCGGCTCCATGAAGCGCAGTCCCGTCAACCTGCGGTCGATGCTCGGCACAGAGTGGATCGGCCGGGCAGAGGGCTGCTCGCGCGAGTGCCTCCTCGATGTGGCGTCCCAAGAACTCCGGTCGCCCAAGTGCGACGAGCCCGCCCAGAGTGCCCTCGCTGTCGGGCGCTGCGGTGTAGAACAACACGCCGGCCATGGGGCCGCCATCCTCCTTTGATAGGGCGTAGAGCCGCTCGCGGATGCTGGCGGCGGAGTAGCCGCACTCGACCGCGAGTTGTCGCATCAGGGCATGGGAGAAGGAATGGAGGAGCGCAAGGCGCATCCCCGGGAAGCCCGTCTCGGTCGGCGACAGGTTCCGTGCGGTGCGCCAGCCCCGGTAGGCGGCCAGCAAGGTGGATTCCCACTCTTGCACCGCCGGGCGCTTCAACCACTCCTCGATCGCCGCCTCGCGGAAATGCACGAACACGCCCTCGCCGCGGATTTCCGATGCCGGTGCCCACGTGGGAGGCTTCCGTGCCAAGGGGGCCCGCTTATCCGCAGGGACACTCGCGCCATCGCTCGAATCCGTGGGCGATTCGATTCTCGCGAAACCGACCAAGGCCTGCACTTCGCGCAACCGCTCGACAAGCACCACCGACTCGATGAGCTGCGAATACTCCCTCGGCGGGGCCACGGGCGTCAATTGCAGGATAGACCCGTTTCGCGAGGGGTCGGGCTGGGACAGCACCTCCCACTCGGGCACCTTGAGGTCCTGCGCCGTCTCCCCGGCACTCGCCCCCGCACGCGCTTTCTCAAGCGCTGCCCAAACCTGGTCCTTGCTGAATTCACTCAGGTCGGTGAGCTGCCCGGTCTTGAGGGCATACTCGAGAACCTCCTGCGAGGTGACCTGTTCGAGCACCACCCAGTTCTCCTCGATCAGGTTCCCGAGCCGATCCTCGGCGCGCGGAATCGACAGGGCCGTCAGCGTGATCGGGAACCAGCTATTGGATGCCCCCAAGAGGATTGGGCGCGGGCGCTGATCGCAGGCCGGCTCGAAGTCCCGCAAGTGCGGCCGTCGGCCGCTGCAGGGCGGCAGCTGTTCGGCGGCGCTCGGGCCGAACGCTTCGCTCATCTTACGGCTGGTGACGCATGCCTCGCACTTTACGACGATGTCGGCCGCCTCGCCGGTCGCCCCCATCTCGAATAGTCTCAGTTGCCCGGCGCAGCCCGGCCGGTTCCGATGCACGAAGGCGACCCAGGGAAAGTCGTCGAGATGGCCTCGCGCGCATGCCGAGACAAATCGCGCGGGCACGGCCGTCGGCGCCTTGCCCTTTTTCTGACAGTTCACGTGCACGTACCGCGTGTCGTCCGGGCGCATGGGATTGGCCTTCAGCTCGAACAGCCCCGAGGAGACGGGCGCGAGGAGGCGGCAGAAGGGGCACAGCATCCACCGCGGAAAGGCGGCCACGGGAACTCCGACGAGTTCGGCCGCCTCGAACGGGTTCTTTCCTACAGCGGACTCCTCGGGGTCGATCGGAGGATGGATCAGGGCCTGCACCTGTGCGCCCAGCTCGCGCTGAACGGCGGCGAGCAGCCGAGGCTCGGCGATCCGTCCGTCCTGTCGGGGTTGCCAATCGTCCAGACCCATCACCATCACGCAGAGCCTCGGCAGGTCCACGATGGCTCCCACCCCGAAGGTGTGGATGATCTGGCTCGGGCGGAGGGTACCGACCTTGCGTCGGATGGTGGGGCCGTTCATTCCGTTCCCTCCGACTCTTCGACCGTCTCGTCCACCGGGGGCGGGGCGGTTCCGGGCTGGTCCATGCCGCGGTCGCTCAGAATCAGCCCGACAGCCGGTTCCACGTCGCGCAGCGAGGTCATGCACGTGAACGTCTTCCACGCGCCAGCGTCCGGGTTCACAAGGAGGCCGAGGGTCTTGCCATCCTTCTTGTCTTTGTAGCCCAACTGCGCAGGAGCGGGAGTCTTCTGGGCCCGGGCCACCCATGCATCGACCCGCGCTTTGAGCGCCGCCCGAACGGCCTCCGCCACCGCCTTGTCCCCCGTCACGCGCGCCGCGCGATCGACGATGGTGTTGATTGCGTCGCGCACCAGGGGGTGACCGGCCTCGATCCTGCCTGCGGCATCGTTGGCGTTGAAGTCACGCGAACGCAGCCGCACCAACGCCACCAGTAGGGCGCTCAGCCCGCGATCGAGGGCGCGCGCGGCAAAGGGCGTGACCGACAGCGGCTCGACGTGAGCGTAGAAGGTCGCGTGGTAATGTTCGAAGGTCTCGTAATGCGACAGGTCGCGCGGCCGGGCCCAATTGTAGACGGTACACACGAGCCCCGGGCATCGACGACCGACCCGGCTCGTTGCCTGGATGTACTCGGCCGTGCCCTTGGGCTGGCCGGCGACCACCATCAGTCCGAGGCGCTTCACGTCCACACCGACCGAGACCATGTTGGTGGCGAGCAGAACGCTGATCGGCCACTGTGCAGCCTGCGGCGCCGGGGCAGGCTCGAACGGCGTCTCCAGCCGGTCGAGAATCCGGGGGATGTCCCCACTCGACTTTCGGCTGGTCAACTCCTCCACGTCGTTCATGCCCAGGCTGCGCCTGGGAAGACCGCGTCCGGTCATCTTGCCCAATCGCGCCCGCACGTCGTCGTCAACGAGACGCCGCATCCCCCCCAATTCGCGCATCGAGTTGAAGTACCCCACCAAGGTCATCCACGGGTCGGCGGCGCGTCCGTATTTCTCGAAGAGCGCCTGGCCGGCGGCGAGGTAGGCGAGGTAGACCCGGATCAGCGCCGCCTTCAGGCGGCGACCGGGCGCGCAGATGCCGAGGTAGAGCCGGCCCGGCTCTTTCTCGCCGCGAGAAACGGCGAAGAAGCTGTTGTCCGCATCGAGTCCCTGGGGCGGGAAGACCGCGACCTTGCGCTGGAACAGCGAACGCACCTGCCAATCGGCCCGGCGAATGGTGGCGGTCGAGGCGATGACCTTGGGTCGAACCTGTTTGCCGTCCACTTCCCAAGTGCACAATCGGTCAACGGCCGTTTCGTAGAGCCCGACCAACGAACCCAAAGGACCGCTGATCAGATGAAGCTCGTCTTGAATCACGAGGTCGGGCGGTCGCAGCAGCGGAACAGCCCGGGTCCTCGCGGCCGGGAGACCGTAGCGGGCCGGGTGAGAGCCAGCGTCCTGCAAATCCGGGGTGCGGAATCCGTGGCGATCGCAGCGTCCATCGACTTGCCCGAACAACGCCTGCGTCTGTCCCGCCCACGGCAGCTGCGCGAACTTGTCCACGGTTGAGATCAATAACCCCGGCAATCGCCGGTAGATCTCTTCATCGACCACGACCACGGGCAGGCCTTCCCCAACCGCGTTCTTTGCACAAAAGGGGCACGAGCTTGATTGGTCCCCGCAGTAGATCAGGGTGCGCGCGCGCCCGCTTTCGAGGGTCTCGACCTTCACGTCCCTACCGGCGTCCAATCCGGCGCCGCACCACGGGCAGAAGCTCAGTTGCAGGGGCGTCCCCTGGAGCGGCTCCCAGCCTCTCTGGCCGCGCGCCTGCTGGACGGCTTCCTCGCTCTGGGCCGTGGTGTTGGGGGTGACGCGGCGACCGACCCAGAGCCCGAGCCGGAAGGGCTCCTCGCCCCAGCGCGCGTCTCCCAGGGCCCTGGCCTCGCGGCGCAGGACCTCGCAGGCGCATACCAGCGCGGTGGCGCGCTGAAACTGCTGGAGGGTGAGAAGCCGGAGCGTGTAGCGCATCAGGACCGCGACCCCGGAATCCCCCGAGCGGCCGGCGACGGTGCCCTGCAGACGGCGCAACGCGAGCGTGTAGGCGGTCAGCCCCAGGTAGGCTTCGGTCTTGCCGCCGCCGGTCGGGAACCAGAGCAGGTCGGCGAGGGCGTCCGCGTCGCAGCGCCGGTCCGGATGATCGAGGCACGTAATGCCCGGCAGGTTGAGCAGCAGGAACGCGAGTTGGAAGGCGTACCAGGTTCGCCCACCGGGGACATCCATTTTCGCGAGGTCGGGCTTCTCCCCCGTCCGGACCTTCACTGCATAGGCGTAGTGCAGGCGCTGCAGGTGCATCGCCCGGTTGGCGAACTGGAACGCCGCCGCCGCATTGGGATCCGAACGCAGGAGCTCGATTCCCTCCTCGATGCGCGCCAGGGCCGACTCGCAGCGTTTCAGGGTCTCCTTGGCTTCCTCGGCGTACGGCGACAGGCCTTCGGCGGGGTTCGGGATGCGGGTGCGCTGAACCCCGATCCACGAGCGGTACGCGTCCGTCAGCGGGCGGAGCGCTGCTGGAAGGCCGTCGGTTGGAAGCGTTCCCAGCACCTTCATGTCGCCGACGAGGTCGGCCAATTGCAGGAAATCCAGTTGGGTCGGCGATTCCACGCGCGGCACTTCGTGCTCGGGGACCACCTGCGTCTGTACGCGGGTCGCGCGGTCCGGGCGATCGGCCTGAGGGAAGGCGCGCACGCTCACGCCGTGGCCCACGGCGAACTCGACGCGGCGACGGTAGGACATTTCGAGAGTCCGTTCCTCGGCTCGTAGCGCCGGGTCGCCCTTGTCCGAGCGGCGTGCGCTCATGCGGCGCGTGAATACCGGCGCACCATCCGGGGCCTCGACGATGAGTTCGGGCTGGAACAGCCACGCCTGGTCGCGCAGTTGGTCGGGCTCCGGCTGGCCGTTGACCAGGAAGAGGGTGACGACCCAATAGTCCGGATACCTGCGGATTCGCCCCTGGATCGCGACATCGGGCTGTGTGGGGTCGGGGATCCAGGTTTCGGTGCGACCGGGCTTGAGAGGGAGGGACGAAAGCACACCCTCGGCTGGGACACGCCGCCAGACGAGCTTGTTGGCTCCGGTCTCGGGGTTGACCAACGTGGCGCTGCGCACGCGCCGGTAGGTTCCCCAGCGTGCGGTCAGCCGCAGAACGGTGGCCGTCGGATCGACGCTGAACGTCAGGCCGAAGGAGGACGGGAAGAGCATCCGCGGCGGAAGCGAGAGGAGGTCGGGCTTGCCGTCCTCGCCCTGGACGTCGCCGCCTACCGCGAGGTCGTCCTCGAGCACGGGGGGATAGCCGGTGTCATCGTCGGGCGCGGAGGACTCGGGCTCCTCTTTGCGCCGCGCCGGAGCGAGCATGCCGACCAGGTATCGCTCGCGCACGCTGCGCTCGTCGACTTCCTCCTCGGGGCCGGAGGCGGGGCCCAGGAGGTCGCGCAGGACGATGCCGCGCAGCTCATCGCGCAGCGCGCGCGGCGTGGGGGTGGTGGAATTCGTGGAGTCCACGCGTTATCTCCAGACCAGATCAGAACATCTTCGTTTGCGGGTCGCTCTTCGGCTTCTTGGGACGGCTCTTGCGCTTGCCGGGGGCGGAATCCGGTGCTTGAGGTGCGGCATCCTCCGCGCGCTTGCGCTGGTGATTGAGCTCGAGAAGCCTCTCCAGGACGGAGTTCGCTGTGGCGCTATCCAGGGTGTACCGCAGGCCGAATCGAGTTTGGCGGAAGCTGTAGTGCGTTGGTCCCGCGAGGTCGCTCCAACCGTACGCCGTGAGCACGGCGTGGTCCATCTGGCAGTGCAGGTCGCGCAGGCGGGCGTGCGGCGCAGAGGTCTCGTCCCGGTCGTGGACTCGATTGTACGTGGCCGTGAGCCCCTGGGAGAACTGGGTCATGACGGCGACGCGGAAGGTATGGTACTCGACGGCGACATCGTGCAGTCGCGTGACGGCGGATGCCTCGGGGAAGGGGAAGGTGTCGAAGCAGTCGGAGGGTGAGTAATTGAGGTCGCTCTTGAGTGTGCTGCTGTAGTGCTTCGCCCATAGTTCGTGGATGGTGGACTGGAGCAAGGCGAATTGCCAGCCGAGGTCGAAGGGAAAGACGCAGAGCCGGTGGGCAAAGACCTGCCGTGCCGCGACGGCGGCGATTGCGAAGTGGCTGCTGACGATCGAGAGGACGAGGACGCGCGGGAGGGGGGAGATGGCAGCGTAGAGGCCTGGCCGTTTGTCGGCGTAAATCCACCATCTCTGTGGTAGCGGTTTCCGGAGGACAAACTCGCCCCCAGCGTTCTTGCGTTCCCGCTCGGGCTTCACTCTCTCTCTGACTATTCGCATGCAACTCGCATACTCTTCCGCCCTCTCTATCGGCCAGTCGAAGAAGTTGATGACCCACCTGCGCGCCGACTGATCCACCGTCGAGTTTAGATCCTCTCCATTCAGGTATGGGAAGAGCACTTCCAGGCTCTTTGGCTCCCGGCGGATCAACTCGCGCGCTTCGTCCGGCGACAGGACAAAGCCCATGCCCAGGACGTAGGATCCATTGAACGACTTGTCTTCATTGGCGACCAGCGGCTGAGGCCTTTCGCTGTTGGCTCCCGAGGGCTCGAGTGATGGGGTGATTCCTCGTGCGGATCGGTCGTCAAGCGCCGTTTCGCTCGCCCAGTCGCCCCGGCGCACCCAGACGTGGGCAACGTGCAACGCCGCGGTGCCCGGCCAAGGACGACTCTGTACAGCACGGTAGATCGTCCCGCCTCGACCAACAACTTGGTCGAGTGCCACCTCGCGCGTGTCGCCTTGTGCGATCGTGTTCGTCGCAATCAGTCCAAACGTCCCTCCAGAACGCAGCAACGAGGCGGCGCGCAGATAGAAATAGGCGCAGAGATCCGCATGACCCTTGACCCCCCCGGCAAGACAATCGACGAGGTAGAATCGGTAGTCCGTTCCCAGGATCCCCGAAATGAGTTTTCCACCGCGGAAGGGTGGGTTTCCGACGATCGCATCAAACCCGCCGCGCTGGATGACCTCCGGAAACGCCAACGCCCAGTGGAACGGCGTGCGCGACGTCTGCCCCGGCTCGCGCCCGTGATCGAGGAGAGTCCGCGCCCGCAGTGCGAGGGCCGCCAGCGCTCGCTGCCGGACGTCGCCTGACTTCTCCGTCACGGCGTCGTGCAATCCCGCCAGCAACTCCTCCCGTAACGTGTCGAACCCCGACGGCGGCGCGCCCTTCCGTGCGGCCGAATTGCCGTCGGCGGTCGCGATGGCCATCCCGGCGACAAGGTCCCCCGCCAGCCGCGCCACCTCCAGCGCCGCATCGGCTTCCGCCAAGAGCACCGCCTTGCGCCTGCTCTCCGTAACGTCGCGCACCGTGAATGCCTCGAGCTGCCGCCGCTTCGCAATCGCCTCCTCGAGCGCGCGGCGCGCTCCTTCGCGCGTGTACCAGAACATCGTTTCCGCTTTCGATTCCGCCAGCCCCTCCGGTCGGATGTGCAGCGCATCGACCTGGCGGGCGTCGTGACACCCCAACAGGGAATCGCCGGCCTTGAGCGCATGATCGAGGAACGTGAACGCACGCCCCTTGTCGAGCGTGATCAGCCAGAGGGACAGCTTGGCCATCTCGACCGCCATCGGGTTGCGATCCACGCCGTACAAGCAGCGGTCCGCCACGAGGCGACGGGCCAGGACCAGCCGCTCCTCGCGGTCCTCCGGAACCACCAATTCACCGGCTGTGCCGCGCGCCGGATCCCCCTCGACTGTGACCCGCTGCCCCGCCGGCTGTCCGTCCAGCGCCGCTTGCCAGGCTTCGACCAGGCGCTCGGACAGGTATCGACACGCCTGCACCAGGAACGCCGCGCTGCCCATCGCGAAGTCACACACCTTCAATTCCAGCAGTTCGTGCGGCGTTCGCAGACGCCATTCGCCGGCGGGCTTGCCTTCGACCGGTCCGACGTACACCTGGGGCTCCAGCGCATACCGGACGATCGGCTCGGTCAACGCCCGCGGCGTGTAGTGCGTGCCGGTCGTGCGCCGGTCGCTCCCTTGCGTGACGTAGATCCCGCCGGCCGGGATCACCACGGGATCGCCCAGCGAGTTCGCGCGCAACAGGAGGACAAAGGGTCGCACCCGCTCGAAGAGCTGGTTGTCGTTGCCGCAGGCGGCGCGCAGGGACGTGACTTCGCCCATGTCCGGTTTGGCGGTCAATGCCCGACGCAGAGCCGCTTCGCTTCGCCCGGTCTGCTCGCGCAGGTAATCGACCAGCGAATCGGCGCCCTGCGCTCGCAGGCGCTCTAGCTCCGCGATGCCGAGCTCCGGTTCCTGGCCTTTTGCGCCCGCAAGCCCCAGCACCGGTTGCCCTTCCCTTGCTCGCAGAGCGGTGTGGTCGAGCAATCCCTCGTAGACATGACCGATCTGCTCGATGTCCAGGGACTGGAAGCTCAATCGGCGGGACTCCGCGGGCCCCTTGCCGATGCGCACCTCCAGCCGCTGAAGCGCGCGCAATAGATGCAGCGTGGTACGATTGTGGATCGGCAGCGGGGCGGCCGGCGTGTTCCGCCAGCCCGTCCCGGGTGCGCGTCCTTCGAGGAAGGGGAAGCGATCGGGATCGAACAGGGATCCGCCGTATGCGGGCAGCCGGAGGCGGTCGTGACCGATCCCGCCATGCACGGCACGGAACACCGCAAGCAGCCGATGCCACGCGTCGAAGCGCGTCTCGAGCACCTCCTCGCCGTCGTGGTCGGCGACGGCTTCGAGGCGGTCCAGGAGACCCGAGACCGCGTAGTGGTCCGCGTACAACGGATCGTCGGCGGGCAGCAGCCGCCGTTCCTCGGCGCAGAGGAGGAAGACGAGCCGCATCATCAACGTCACCGCAGCCTCGAACACCTGCGTCGGGGCGACACCGTGCAGCAGTCGCCCCGCCACGTCGCGATCGGCGCGGTCCAGCGCCTCCACGACGACCTCCACGGCGCGGCGGACCTGAAGGCCGAGCTGCGTGGTGACTTCGTGCTGATTCTGGGCACTCTCCGCCAGCATGGACTCGAGGGTATCGGTGGGCGCCACCCCGAAGAGCCGGCGGGCCCCCAACAGGGAACGGAATGCGCGGAGGGTGACCGGCTCGTCGATCCAGTCCTGCGCGGTCCAAGTCGCGCAGCCGGTGGTTTCGCCGCAAGGTGCGTACACCAGGGTCCAACTCGCGCCATTGGTGACCAACCCCAACGGCACACGGACGCCGTGGAGCAGCTCCATCATTCGCGTGAGGGGCGAGGCGGCCCACCGTCGCCCCGCGACGGAGCGCTCGAGGTCTTGGCTGGAGGGGTAGACCTGGATCAGGACGCGTGGCCGCGGGGGAGGCGATTCCGCGACGACGAGGTCCGGCCGGAGGATCTCGGCGTGCTCCGGGAAATCGGCCCTCAGCGTAGGCGGAATCGACTGGCCTTGCCAAACGTGATCGGCCGGCAGATCCAGCACGGCGCCGAGGACGAAGCGGATCCATGCGTTGTGAAGCGCCGGGTCGGGCGTTCGGCCGGCGACGGCGTCGGTCCAGTCTTCGTGGGCGAGGCGCACGTCGCGCAGGAGGTCGCCTTCGTCCGCGGGCTTGTCGAGTCCTTGGGGGAACACCCTCTGAAGGACCGGTAGGCTCAGAAATGGGCCCGAGACCTCAACCAGCCGCAGCCACTCGAGATGCTGCCGAACGATGGACATGGCCGGCGCCTCGGCTACGGGAAATCTCGAGCATGGAGCCAGGACTGACGAAGAGCCCGTGCTGCCAGGATCAACTCTGCTGCTTTCTCACTGCGACCGCAATCAAGGGTGCCACCTGCTGAAGCCCATCGAGCGTCAACTTGCCGTCGCGATACATTTGGAGCCACCCTTGGCGCTGGCGCAGCACTCGTTCGTCATCCCGCAAGTGCAGACGCGTCAACGTGTATTCCGCACGCCTTCGCTTGCCGGCGGGAACGGAATCCGTCACCACCAGCTCGAGTGACGGCAGTAGGATCTCAAACCAACCGTCGCGGACCTCGAAGGGGTCGAGCACCCTTTCGTCCGCATTCTGCTTGCTCTTGTTCATCCACTCCTCGGCGAACCGGTAATTGTCCCAGTCATAGGCGCCTTCGGGGTGCTCGTGCCAGCTCAAGTAGTGATCGACGCTGCCGACCGGGCAGTACATGGCGCAATAGCCGCACAGGTTCGTGAAACCGTCGGCGAGCGCGGTCTTGAACGGAGACCAATAGTCCTTGGGTCGGCACGCGCCAGGGTGACCCTTGAGCCACCTGCGGCCCGGATTGCCGCACTTCGCTTGGAAGTTGCCTGGTTCGGGAACCGGCCGGACGCGGATCATTGCCGTCGCCTCGATCGCCCCGATCCGTGCGGCACCTGCCTGGTCTCGACGAGCCATCGCGGCCAAAACGGGTCATGGTCCGGCAGCAACTCTCGCAAGCGCGCATCAATGGCTTTCTTGGTCCGGAGTCCCTCCGGGAGCCTAGGCAGGTCGCCGCGCATGAACGCCTCCGCCGCCTCCACGGCTTCCTCCGCCTCGGCCGAGCGGGCTTGGCGAAGCCCAAAGGTCTCCGAGACCAGCCAATTCAGCACGTCACCCTGTTTCGCCCAAAGCGCCTGGCCGAGGGTCACCGCGCTGTTCTTCATTTCCAGATGCCACAATGCGTCACGCTGCTCATCGAACAGCGGCTCCACGGAAGCCGCCACGAGGGGCGAATGGGTCGCCGCCAGCACCTGGACGTGGGCGTCGCCCCCGGTCATCAACTCCTCCACGACCTTGAGGAGCGAGCCGAGGATCAGCCGCTGCCATCGCGGGTGCAGGTGCGTCTCCACCTCATCGACCAGGAACACCAGCTGAGAGGTCGGTTCCTGCCCGATCAACCGGCTTGCGTTTCTGTGCTCCGTCCATGCCCATACCAGCAGGTACGTCAGCGCGGCCATCCTGCGCATGCCGGCCGATGCATGCACGATGGGCACGTCGATCCCGTAGGGCATTCGCAAGGTGGGGATGTCGCGAACGTCATCCAAGCTGATCCGGGTCAGTTCCCCGGGGCTCAACTTGTCCGTGCGGGAGGGCGACATCACCTGGAGCGCAGCCTTCAGAAGCTGAAAGGGGCGCCCATTCTCGCGCTGCCATGAAGCCCAATCGCGTACGAGGCCGTTGCAGAGCGAGCCTTCGGCCCCTTGCAAACCATCCCAAACGTCCTTCGGACTGAAGACGTAGGCGGGGGGGCGGTCCTGGACGTCCCGATTTCCGCTTTTCTTCCAGTAGTTCCGGGCGGGATCCCAAACCGCGAAGGACCCATCCACCTGGGCATACAGGACCAGCCCGGGATTGGACGGCCGACCCGATCTGCCCGACCACGACTGCGTGGCCCGGTCATAGAAGCTTTCGTACTGCTCGGTCCCCGCTTGCCTCGTGAAGGAGAAGGAAATCGAGGCCTTTCCCGAGCGCGGGGGCAGCGGCCGCATGCCGGCCGTCAGGCGAGGGTTGACCTCCGCTGGCCATCGTCGTGTCAACGCCCACCAGGCGATATCGAGGAGGAAGCTCTTCCCGAGGCCATTGTCACCCGTGATCAGGTTGAGCCGCGGCGCCAATTCCATCTTCATTTCCGGCGCCGGTCCGACGTTCTTGAGGTGGAGAAACTCGAGCATGGGACCGTCCTGGTGGAGGGGTAGGGATAGGTGCGAAGATTATCCGCAGGGACCGGAGGCAGTGCAAAGGAATACGGGATGCGGGCTCACCCGCGATCGTGCTTTCGAGGCACCAGGAAGGAGATTGCCACCGGAAAGACGCGGGCTTGAACGTCCGAGTACCGCTCTCGCAGAGCCGCGGTCTCGCGCGCGATCTCCGCCGGGATCTCGCGGACGCGGCGCTCGAGGAACCGTCGATTGCGCTCCACCTCCTCGCGATCGATCGGGGCCATGTCCGGGGCAAGGAGCAATTGGTTCAACTCAGGGTTCTTCAGCTCGCGTTCGATTCCGGCGCGCAATTCTTCCAGCACCTGGGTCAGGGATGAAGTCTCGTGCTCCACCCGCTCCGCAAGCTTGCGGAGAACCCCTTTGAGAATGTCGTCACGTCGGGTATCGAGCGCCTGGAGTAGGGGCTCCACGAGGTTGGGGTAGAGCTCGAGCAGGCGCTGCTTCATCGCCTCGGCCGGCTCTTCCGCCGATGCGGCCGCGAGACAGCGTGCGGTATCGCCCACGTTCATGCGCTGGAATCGTCCCTCGCGCAGTGTCCCCCCAACGGAGAACAGCTCCTCGTGAAGCCGGTGCCGGTCGGCGCCAATTACCAGCAACCGCGAATGGGCAACCACCGCCGGATGGTCCAGTGCCTCGTTGGGTACCAGCTGGGCGCGCACGCGCTGTAGGCCCTTGCGGACATGCGGGCCGTGCTTCCACACTTCGGCGCGAAGCAGGCGAAGGCTCATCTGAACCAGTCGATGGTTGAGGTGGACGAGTACCACGTCATCCCGGCCCGCCGCCGTATCCGAGTCAAACGTGATTGGGCGGACCTCTCGGGTGTGCGGGTGTTCCAATCCGAGGGTGCAGCCGGCCCAACTGCCCTTGAGCGGAGGCATGCGCCAGGTATTTGCGCACGGTCCGCCGATCAAGGGCGGTTGCCCGGCGATCTCGAGGGCGATCTCGACGACGTGACGGATGTTTTCCGGCGCGAGCCGGAGGGCCTTTCTCGTTTCGTCCAACTGTTCGCGAAGGGCCTGAATGCGCGCCCGCAGATCGCGCTCGAATCTGAGCATGCGCCGCACCGGCGCCGCGTCCTTCTCAGCTTGGGTCGTGTCCAGCCGCGATCGCCGCCCAAGCATGGCCTCCTCGACCTGATCGGCGATGACGGGTCCGACCTTTCCCAGGTCCTGGCGGATCTGGTCGATCTTGACGGCAGCGCGGAAGAGGAACTCCAGGTCGGCATCGAGTTCACCCGGTCGAGTCTCCAAGTACCGTGCGCGCTGGTAGCCCCGCGATACGAAGTGGAAGACCAGGGGATTGCTTTTCTGGCCGTATCGATCGATGCGTCCGTTGCGCTGCTCGAGGCGGTTGGGATTCCAGGGGATCTCCAGGTGAACGACGCGATGACAGTGATTCTGCAGGTCGATCCCCTCGGAGGCGGCGTCGGTGGCCAGCAAGATGCGGACGGGGCTGTCGGTCGGCGAGGCCTGGAATGCCGCCTTGATCGCCTCGCGCTTGTCGGTGGGCATCCCGCCGTAGAGGAGCATCACGCGCTCGCCCTCGGTAAGGCCGCGAACGGCGAGTTGGTCCATGAGCCACTTCTGGGTGGCGCGGTACTCGGTGAAGAGGATGACGCGCCCCTGTCCCCAGGTTCCGCCGGGACGAATCTCGCGCTCGAGCCACTCGAGAAGCGCCTGTGTCTTCGAGTCGGGCCGGGATCGGGTGATGCGTGCCCAATCCAGGAGGCGCTTCAGAGAAGCCCGCTCCGCGGGGCTCGGCTCGTGCAAGCTGCGGGTGGCGACATGAACCGCTTCGTCCGTCGCGGCTTCGTGCTCGTCGTCGTCCGCATGCTCTTCGTCCGCGGCGTCGAGGTATTCTTCCAGCACCTTTCGGCTGGGCGCGGGGGCCCCCCCATCGCGCTTCCGGCGGTCGCCGGCCTGGGACTTCTCGTGCTGTTCCAGCGTGGCCAGGAAGGCGGCGGGGGAGGAAAACAGGCGCTTCTTGAGCAGCTTGAGGACGAATTCGATCGCCAGGACTTCGCCCTCTTCGCGCGCGGACCGGTGGCGGAGATCTGCGTATTGCTTGAGCCATCGATGGGCTTCGCGCTCGTCCTCCCGATACTCGACCTCGATCGCATGGAGTTCGCGACGCGGAAATCGGGGACTGCCGTCCCAATTGGGGGGGAGGTCCTCCTTGAGGCGGCGGACCATCGCGGGTTCGAGCGTTTCCGGGGATGGCTGGATGCCGCGCGCAAAACGCTGATTGTCGAGGATCTCCAGAAGGGCCGTGAAGCTCTCGCGGTAGCCGTTGTGAGGGGTGGCGGTGAGGAACAGCTTGTGCTCGAAGTGCGGGGCCAGAGTGCGGATGGCCTGCGTGCGCAGGGATGCGCGGGCGTATTTCCCGACGCCGGCGGGGGCGACGTTGTGGGCTTCGTCCAGGATGAGGAGGTCGAAGCGCCGCGGGTACTGCGGTTCCCCCTCCGCGGGAAGCGCCTCACGGAATCGCTGGAGATTGCGGTCGCGCTTGAGGAAGTCGATGGAGGCGATCAAGCGGGGAAAGTGGGTCCAGGGGTTGGTTCGAGTGCCGCGGGACCGGCGCAACTCGCGCAACAGCTCGGTGTCAACGATCCGGAATTCCAGGCCGAACTTGGACCCCATTTGATCGCGCCACTGGACCTGAAGCGAGGAGGGACACACGACGAGAATGCGACGCGCGCGGTGGCGGACGAGAAGCTCCTGGGCGACCAGGCCGGCCTCGATCGTCTTGCCCAAGCCGACATCATCGGCGATGAGCAAGTTCACGCGCGGCATCCTGATGGCGCGCGCCACCGGGTCGAGCTGGTAGTCCTGGATGTCGATTCCCGCGCGGAAGGGCGATTGGAGAGCACGAACGTCGGCGGTCGAGGCGGCTCCCCAGGCGACCGCGTCGAGAAAAGCCGCGAGGCGCTGCGGCGGGTCAAAATGATCCGGATCGGGCAGCGCGAGGTTCTCAATGATCCGGGCGCCGGGCTCGAGTTCCCAGATGACCTGGAGGTCCTCGCCAAGGGCGTCGTCGTCCAAGGCGGAAAGGGAAACGAGGTGTTGGGGAAGTGCCTGGTCCGGCAGGTCGAGAGGGTTCCCCGGAAGGGCGCCGCGCGCCACATCGGAAACGATCCAACGGCGATGCCGGACCTCGACCAGTTGACCCTGCTCAGGGGCGGGTGGGAGCACCGGTGCGGTGGACGGGTTGGCCACGGTTGACCCTCGGGACTGTGTCGCCTGACTTCGGAGGACCCGGAGGAGTTTAGCACCCGGCGCAAGATTGATGCAATTCTGGCGGTGGTGGTGTGGTGGTGGGGAGATTACTCGAGCATCCCGGAATCGCGAAGGAACCTGCCGAAGTCTTCCCACGTGGACCGGAAGCGCGCCAGCGCACGAGGGGAATCCGAGAACTTCCTGCGGAAATCGTACTCGGGAGGTTCGCCACCGAGTGACTCCAGGACGTCCTTCCCCTTCGGATCATCGCAACCCAGGACCAGGAATCCGGCGGCATTGAGGTCTCCGTAGACGCCGGACATCGTGCGAGGCGAGGTGCCTCGCGCCTTCAAGTGCGTGGTGAAGCGCGCCATGGCATCAACGAGGATCTCACATGCCTTGGCGTTCGCCTGGAGGTCATGCCGCCAGTCGCGACCCCACCCGAGCATTTGCTCTCGTTCCGCCGGCGGCAACTCCTGGGATCGCAGATCGTCGATCAGGGCTTTCAGTTCCTGCGCCGCCACCTCTTCCGACAGGCCGACGAGCAAGAGCACGTGCTCGCAAGCGCGATCGAGATGACGGTACTCGCTGCACCCGGTTCCCGTTCGGCCGAAGCCGCCATGCGTGCTCAGCCGCTTGACGGGCGTGAAGATGGAGTCGACGTGGCCCGAGCGCGCCTGCATGTCGAGTGGGTGCGCCCACAACGCCACCGTTTCACCGGATCGTCTGCAGAGATCGAGCCGGCGGGCATCCCTCGCCGGGGCCCACGGCAGAGTCACCACATCGGCGCCTTTGGATCGCACGAGTTCCTGAAGGGTCGCATCCGTGCCATCATCCGTCAGCAGGTCGACGAACCGAAGCCCAAGCTCGGTGCAGACCCGTCGGCCCAGCGCCGACTTCCCGGAGCCGGGAGGCCCGACGAGGAACACCATGGGGGCCGCGAGCGGCTTCGACTTTGGCGTTTGGTCCTGAGCGCCGGCCACGGCTTCGCTCCGCTTGTGTGCCTTTGGCATGTGCGCCGTGCCTCCGCCTGGACCTCGGCGGGAGACCCTATCGCAGGGAACGCGGGCTCCGCGAGGCTGCAGGGACAGTTTCCGTCCACTTGCGGGAGAATCCGGTCGACCTACCCCCGTCCCCGGATGAGTCCGCACAAGGGCAGGAAGAGGCCGATCACCGACAGCCCGAATGCAGCGAACATCAGGTACACGGCGGCCGCATTGACCCGCACACCGATTCGGCGCGGCAGCCAGAGGTCCTTGAGCATCAGAAAGGCCGCCGCGTACAGACCTGCGTATCCGCAGACCAGATCGGGAGGGGCGAATAGCAGCTTGGTCAGTGGCGGCAGCAACCTGCCGAGGTCCTCGAATACTTGCAGAAACACCCGCCGCACGATCGCGAAACCTGTCCCGCACACGGCGGTCCCAACCCCGATCAGCAACGAGTCCATCCGAAGCCGGCGAATGTCCTCCCGCGGGGATGGATCGCTCTCCGCGGGCGCGAGTCCTCCACTCCCGCACGTCGGCAGGTTCGACGAGGACGCAGCATCGTCGGGGGTCGTCCACCCGGCGAGCGCGCTTCGTGCCATTCGCAACATCCGCAAATCGTACCATGGTTTTCCATCCTTCGCATGAGCAAACCCCCGGGCAATGGCGCGTGGATGGTCCGATCCATCGCGAGGCGGGCGCTCACCCGGTTTCTTTGCCGCTCTACTCGCGCAAGACTTCCCCATTCCTGATGCAAACCAGGCCATTGCCGCGCGCGCACGTACTGCACCCCGTCGCGGGAGCGCTCCACGATCTCGAGATCGATCCCAACAGGCTTTCTCGGCCGCGCAACTCCGACAAGCCGTGCTCTTCAGCGTGAAATTCCGACTCAACGACGAAAAGCCGTGCTTGCTGGAGTTGCCCATGCTCCCCAACAGCCGTCGGCCGAGGTCGTCCACGAAGTGAGCACGCCGAACTTCGAATGGCTCCCGTTCGTCCCCGTGGGGAATGATCCCATCGATGAAGAATCCGCGCTCTACGTCGATGGGCAGCGACTCGACGTCGTTGGGGGTGCTCTGAACCGCGTTGCATCACGCTCATTCGACCGATCGCTGCGCCACTCGCGGTGTGGATCGTGCTTGCGGGAGTGAGAAGTGCTCCGTTCGCCGTTGGGATCGCCTCCATCCTGGATCGGCGCGCATCACTCGTCGTTTGAGCCACGCTCTTCGCGGTTGAAGTTCATCGCAACAGGCGCAAGCTCGGCTTTTCGTCGTTGAGCTCGTTCGCTACTACGAAGAGCCGCGCTTGCCGAGCAAGCGGATGCTCCATTCGTCGTTGCAGCGCGCTCCGCGATCGTTCCCCGGTGCTCCAGGGGGTCGTCGCCCGCGCACTGCCCCCACTTCGCGCGTCGCGCCCATGCGTTGACCCAAACCCGCGCTCCTCCCCGCCCATGGCTCCGCGTGCGGCTATACATATACTACAAGCCGGCGCACGGGGTCGCCCGTGGGCGCGATCCGACCTGCTGCGATCCAGCCCGGCGCACTCACTGCGGTTACCGCTACGCGTGCTCATGCGACTTCAGTCTGTCCCGCCGCAGTCATGCGGGTGCAGGATCGCAACGATTCTCCTGAAATTCGTAATTTGGGGGGCCGTATTTCGCGGCTCGAACGATATATAGAGTGAGGACGCGAACGATGGCCCGCTGCGGGTCACGCGCGGCCTCGAACGCGCGTGTGTCCACGGCTTCGGCGCGCGCTGTTCTTCCCGAGCCGGAGTAGTAGTAGGAGGATCGGCCATGCGCCAGTCCTATCTCTCGGAGGGGCGCGTGCTGGCGCGGGTGCGCGCGCTCATCCAGGGTCTCACCGATCACCCGGAGCTCGGGAAGGGGCTGCCCACCACCCCCGAGATGGTCAAGAAGGCGCTCGACGAGATCCTCGAGGCTGGCTCCGCGCAGGAGCAGCTGAAGAAGACCCTCCTCTTGGCGACGCGGTCGCAGCAAATCCGGCTGCGGAACGCGCGCGAAATGGTGAGCGCAAGCCTGGCGGTCGCAGCGATGATTCACCAGCCGAATTCCGACGCCGTCGTGCTCCTCGGCGGGAAGCCGCGGCGCGGTGGTCGCCGGAAGGCGGCCAACCAGAGCCTGGTGGCCGGCGCCGGCCCTTCGACCGCAACGAACGCCGCGTGATCCGAGGTGGACCTGATGGGCGCCGCCGGCGACCCGGAACGGACGGTGATCCGTGAAGCGCGGCGCGCGATGGTGTTCGGGACCCGCGCTCCCGTAGCCTCGCTGGAGCACCTGCTGCTCTGGTATCTCTATTCGAACCAACCGCGCCATTTGGGCGACTTTGCCTCGATCGTGCAATCCGGGAAAGCCGACCTGGACGAAGCCGAGCGGATGCTGCGCGAGATGCACCGCGAGATGGTCCCCGACTGGAAGCGGCGCGTGAAGCGGGTCCTGGCGCCGCCACCGCCTCCCTCGCGTCCCAAGCCTCGGAAGCGGTCGTAGCTCGCGCGCCCACCCGTACCCCCGGCCGGGCGACGCGAAGCGGCTACGCGCCCTTCGGCCCGTCGTCGCCCCCGACCCGCTCGATCCGCACCCGCGCGCCCTTGACGACGATGCGGCCGAGCACGCGCGCCGGGCAGCCCGCGACGAAGGTGCGGGGCGGTACGTCGCGCTGCACCAGGCTGAGCGCGCCCACCACGGACTGTCGACCGATCGTCACCCCGCGGGCCACGATCGCGTGCGGGCCGAGGTAGCAGCAGTCGCCGATCCGCACCGGGGAGTATTGGATCTTCGCGCGCCCCCCCGTGAGCTGGCGGGCGATCGAGTCGTGGGTGTAGATGTGGACGCCCGCCGAGATCGCGCAATGGCTGCCGATCGTCAGCCCGCCGTCTCCATCGAGGATCACGTCCGGGCCGATCCAGGTGTCGCGGCCGACTCGGACGTCGCCTTTGATCAGGACGTTCTCGTAGACGCTGCTGCCCGTGCCGAAGCCGAGCCAGCGCGCCCGCTCCCAACGATCGAACAGCTCGTCCGGGAAAGACACCGACCGTCGGTGCCGTCGGCGGATCTCATCGCGCAATTGCAAATGGAGCGCCAGCAGCGCCTCGTGCCCGGGGACGTCGGCTTTCCACGCATCGAGCGCGGCCCAGGGGGCGCGCGGAGCGGATCGCGCGCGGGTGGCGGGAGACGGGCGGGCGCGCTTGGACTTCATCGATGGCTCCCACGTTCACTCGGGTCGCTGACTCGTACCACCGAAGCTCGCAAGGCCGGCAGTTGCGGCAGAATCACGCCCTCGCCGGCGGCTCCTCGCGCTTCGGCTCCAGGTTGATCGTGCGGTCGACGAGGTAGCGCGGGCGCGACCGCGTCTCATCGAGCGTGCGCCAGAGGTACTCGCCGAGCATCCCCAGCATCATCATCTGCACCCCGCTGGTCAAGAGCACCACCGCCATCAGGCTGCTCCAGCCCTGCGGCAGCTCGCGGATCACGATCGCGCGCACCAGAACGAGCGCCAGGTAGAAAAACCCCAGCACCGCGGTCGCGAACCCCAGTGCGCTCATCCAGCGGATCGGCGCATAGGAAAAGGACACCACGCTGTCGACCGCCAATTTGAGCTTCTTCGCCAGCGTCCACTTCGTCGACCCCGACAGGCGCGCCTGCTTGGTGTATTCGATGAAGGCCTGCTCGAAGCCGGTCCACAGAATCACGCCCAGGATCGAGGTGTTGCGCTCGCGCACCTGGTTGACCACGTCGATCACCGCCCGGTCGACGAGCAGCATGTCGGCTCCGGCCGGCGGCGAGTTCGGCAGGGCGATGCGTTTCATCAGCCCCCAGTAGAGCCGCGATGCGGCCTTGACCAGGAAGGCGTCCTCGCGCGCGGCGCGCACGGCCCAGACCACGCGGAAGCCCTCTTTCCACTTGGCGATCATCCGCGGCACGTCTTCGGGCGGGTCCTGGCCGTCGGCTGCGAGGATCACCGCGGCGTCGCCGGAGGAATGGGCGAGACCGGCGGCGATCGCCGCGTGGCTGCCGAAGTTGCGCGCGAAGCGGACCGATTTCACGCGGGCGTCGGCCTGCGCCAACTCGGCCAGCACGTCGGGCGTGCGGTCCGTGCTGTGGTCGTCGATGAAAAGGAACTCCCAGTCGCCGCCGATCTCGGCCGCCATCTTCGCCAGGCGCTGGTACACCGGGCGGAGGTTCTCGGCTTCGTTGAAGCAGGGCAGGAGCGCGGACCAGCGGGTCATGGGGCGAGCACCTCCGCCAGTGCGCCGAGGACCCGGTCGACATCCGCGTCGGTCATCTGTGGGTAGAGCGGCAGCAGGAAGCTCGCGTCGCTCGCGCGCTCGCTCACCGGCAGCGACGCGTAGGTCCCGTCCGCGCGGCGGTAGGCTTCCTCGCGGTGCGCGGTCATGACTCCGCGCCGGGTATGGATACCGCGGTCGAGCAGGGCCTGGAGGAGGAGGTTGCGCCGTTCGGGGGCCTCGCGGAGGGTCACGGCGCAGCTCTGGAAGTTCGCGCGTCCCCAGGGCGGGTCGCGGTGCGGTCGTAGTTGCCGCGCGAGCCGGGGCGAAGCTTCGATCCCGGCGGCGTAGCGCGCGGCCAGCTCGCGGCGCCGGATCAGGAGCGATTCGAGCCGCCCGAGCTGGACCAGGCCGACCGCGGCCTGGATGTCGGTCATTCGGTAATTGAAGCCAACTTCGGGATAACGCTCGAGGGTGACGCGCCGGCTGCCGTGGCGGTCGAGGTCGCTGACGTCCATCGCGTGCTGGCGCAGCGAGCGCAGACGCGCGGCGAGGCCGGCATCCGCGGTGCAGATCATCCCGCCGTCGCCGGTGGTGAGGACCTTGCGGGGGTGGAAGGAGAAGCAGACGGGCCAGGGGGCCGCGCCGATCGGCCGGCCGCGGTACTCGGAGCCGATCGCGCAGGCGGCGTCCTCGATGATATGGATGCGGGCGTCGCCGGCGAAACGCGGGTCGGCGGCGAGGCGCGCGAAGGCGTCGAGGTCGGCGGGGTTGCCGATTTGGTCGACGACCATGATGGCGCGGGTGCGCGGGCCGAGGCGGCGGCGCACGTCTTCGGGGTCGGGGGTGAAGTGCTCGGGCTCGACCTCGGCGAACACGGGCGTGGCGCCCGCGTGGACCACGGCGTTGGCGGTGGCGATGAAGCTGAGGCTGGGGACGATCACCTCGTCGCCGGGTCCGACGCCGAGGGCGTGGAGGACGAGGTGGAGGGCGGCGGTGCAGGAGCTGACCGCGACCGCCTGCGCGGCGCCCACGCGTCGGGCGAAGGCTTCTTCGAAGGCGCGCACCCGCGGGCCCTGGGTGACCCAGCCGGAGAGGATCGCCGCGCGGGCGGCGGCGGCTTCCTCCTCGCCGAGGAACGGCTTGGCGAAGGGGATTTCCGGGGCGCCGCCCGTCGCCGCGGCGCCCGCCGCGTCCGCTCCGGTCTGCATCGCGGGGCTCACCAATTGCGCTCGGTCATGCGGCCGAGCATTTCGCGGGGAGCCAGGGGGCGGGTGCGGAACCACTCGACCAGCTCGGCGATGCCTTCCGCGAACGGGATTTCGGGGCGGAAGCCGATCAGGCGTCCGACGACGCCGTTGTCGACGCGCAGGCGGCGCACGTCGCCGGGGCGGGCCGGCTGATGTTGGGGGAGGAGGTCGGGGCGGCCCGCGGCCTCGGCGATGGTGCGGCAGAGGCGGTTGACGGAGATCTCGGTACCGCTGCCGAGGTTGATGGTCTGGCCGACCGCCTCGTCGCAGCGGGCAATGGCGACCAAGGCGCGCGCGTTGTCGCGCACGTGAAGGAAGTCGCGGGTCTGCTCCCCGTCCCCGAACACGATCGGCGCGAGCCCGTTGAGCACTCGGACGATGGTGCGGGGGATGACTTCGCCGCTGTCGCCTTCGTAGTGGCTGCGCGGACCGTAGACGTTGAAGGGGCGGACGATGATGGTGCGCACCTGCCAGGTGCGGTGGTAGGCGCGGGCGTAGGCTTCCCCTGCGAGCTTGGAGGCGCCGTAGATGGTCTCGGGCCAGGTCGGATGGCGCTCGTCGATCGCCGGAGCCTGGGCCGTGCCGTAGGTCTCGCTGGTGCTGAAGTAGACGAAGCGCTCGACGCCGCGGCGGCGCGCCGCCTCGAGCATGTGGAGGGTGCCCTCGGCGTTGACGCGGTGGTTGACCACGGGCTCGCGCAGGCTGTGGCGGACGCCGAGACAGGCGAGGTGGAAGACGATTTCGGCGCTCTCGAGGGCGCGCTCGACGTCGCCGAAGTCGAGGACGTCGCCCTGGATCAGGGTCAGGCGCGGGTCGCGACCGAGGTCGGCGAGGTTTTCGGGTCGGCCGTTGGACAGATTGTCGAGGACGGACAGACGGCCGACCTTGCCGTCGGAGAGCAAGCGGTCGACCAGGTGGCTGCCGATGAAGCCTGCCCCTCCGGTGACCAGGACGCGCTTGCCTTCGAGTTGCATGACGACTCCCTGGGCGCCGCTCGCCGCCGCGGGAGCGCGCTCGTGCCCACACGGCGGCCGACCCGCGGACGCTGGGGATGATACGCGGATCGGCGCGGGGAGGGGAAGGAAGATGACACCGCCGACCCACCGACCCACTCGGCTGACAGGGAGAGTCGCACCGAGCGGACGGGCCATTCCCGGCGAGTACGGGGATCGGTTCGCGACTCGCTTCGGAGATCCTGGGCTCGCCCAACCGGATGCCGCGACCGCCGCGGTTTGACGCGGCTTCCTCAACGCTCCGGGCTGGATCCGCCGGGCTGCGAACCCGGCGACGCCGATCGCGGGTCGATCCCTCCCCCCCGGGCGAGGGAGGCGCCGACCAACCCCCAGAGCACGAGCAGAGCCCAGTTGCGGTAGGACTGTCGGAATAGTACGTCCACGGTCGTCAGCGTGAAGGGATCGAGGGTCTCGTACGGGCTGGCCCAGAGGAATGGCACGATGCAGGCGTACGCGAGCCAGCGTCGGGCGCCTCCGTCCGGGGTCCAGGAAGGCAGAAGAAACAGCGTCGGGACCAGCACGACGGCGTCGTAGGTGCGATGGTTGAAGCAAGGCAGGCAGGCCAGCAAGAGCCACGCGACCGCTCGAGCCGGGTCCGATCCGAGGCGCCGGACCGGCCACAGCGAGGCGAGCGCACCCGCCCCGATCAGCGGCACGAGGGCGGGGGCTGCGTCGAGTTGCAGCGCGTGGCCGACCCGGTAGATCAGGGTATCGATCGAGACCACGTTGTACGAGCCGAGGACGTTGGCGGGGTCGTTGATGGGGATGGCCCGGACCAGCGCCACGGTATCGCGGAGCGCCGCCACGAATTCCGCGGGGCCGATGATCAGGATCGGCACGGCGTCGAGGACGACGAGGGCGAGGATGAGCCACGCGGCGGTGATCCACCGCCGTCGCACGACGAGCCAGACCGGGATCAGGAGCACGCAGGTGAACTTGACCATCGCCAGGGCGTACAGGACGCCCGCGACGCGGGGACGGCCCCGATCTTCCGCATCGGCCGCCGCCAGGGCGAGGCCGACCACCACCAGGGTGAGCTGTCCCGCGCCCAGGCATTGGCGCACCGGATCCAGCAGGAGGGCGGCGGCCACCGCGGCGACGCGCGCAGGAGGCGCCCAGCCGCTGGCCCACGCGCCCAGGGAACGGGCGATCAGCCACGCGAGGCAGGCGAGATTGACCCCCAGCCACCCGACCCGGGCGACCCCATACGGCAGCATCGCCACCGGCGCGAACAGGAACGCCAGAATCGGGGGATACGCAGTCCCGTATTCCACCGGAACGATCGGCGCGACGTGACGGGGCAGGCCGGTCTCGAGCCGTTGCCACGCCGCTTCCGCCTGGAGCCCGTCATAGGGATTGCCGCCGCCCAGGAAGGTCAGCCCCGCGACATAGAAATGGCGGAAGTCGTACCCCGCCTCCCGCTGCAGCGCCTCCGGCAGCACGACCGCGGCCTGGAACAGGAGGGCGAGGAGAAGCGCCACCCAGGCGGCAACGCCGGCCACGGTGCGCGACGGCCGTGACGCCTCCGGGGCGGTGATCATTCGCGGAGTCCATCGTGCAGCCGGGGAAGACGGCTCCCGGCCGAGAGCACACCAGGCGGGCGACCGGTCCAGCCACGAGTATCCCTCGCGCGGCCTGCCTCCGCAATCAAACTTCAGACCGCCCGCACGAACACGTAGTCGAACGGCCACTGGCGGAACGCGCGGATCGCCCGGACGTCCAGCTCGGAGCGGAAGAGCCGGTCCCAGTCCGCCTGTGGTCGAACGAAATCGCCGTTGTCCGAGGCCCGCAGGGCCCGTCCCAGCGGGTTGCGGCTTCCAGGCCGGAGCGCGTCCAGTACGTACAGCTCGCCGCCCGGATCGAGCCTCGTACGACAGCCGGCGAGCACCGTGCGCACCTGCTCGTCGTCGAGGTGATGGAGCAGTCCGATGCAGACGATGCGATCGAAGCGCCGCGGCAGGTCGGCGACCGCGAGGGCGTTCCAGACCTGGAAGCACGGACCGCGCTTGGCCCGCGCGGCGGCGATGTAACGGGGATTCAGGTCCACCCCGAGGTAATCGGAGTCCGGCAGGTAGTCGCGCAGGAATCCCGTGCCGCAGCCGAGGTCGAGGGTGCTCTTCCCCGGTTCGAAGAAGCCTTCGGCGCTCAATTCGCGCCGGAAGGAGCGGTATCCGAGGCTGACGACGCGCTGGACCAGCTCGTAGGCCGTCGCGTTGCTTTCGAGAAAGGCAAAGAGCTTCATGGATCCGACGCGTGCAATGGGAGACCAATCGCCCCTCGGCGCTCGACGCAGAGATACGAAGGTAGAATACCGCCGCCTCCCGGGGAGGGTCAAGACGCTCCCGCGATCGGGGTGTGTGACCGCAGTTGCAGAGCCGTCTTGGGTTCCATGGATCAATCGGCGGGCACGGTCACGGTCACGGACCACGGACCACGATATCGGGCTTCGCGGCGCAAGACCGGTCCTGTACTCCGGCGATTCTGCCGAGATGCATCGGCGGTCGCGCCCCATACCCGCGCCCAGGTTGCACGCGCGGTCGCGGATCGCGATAATGGCCTTGCCGAGACGGGGTGCCAGCCGCCCCGAGCCGACTTCGTTCGCTGCGGCCGCGCGCGCGCGCGGTGCCGGCGATCGCTCCGCGGGGCAGAAACATGACCTACATCTGGAATCTGTGGATCCTGCTCGGCGCCATCCTGGCGTGCGGATTGATCCTCATCGCCCGCTACCTGCTGTGCGAGATCCGTTGGATGTTTCAGGACCCACGGTGGCGACTGACCCCTCCCGAGACTCGCGCGGACAGCCCGGGCCCGCCGTGCGGCGCCCCCGGCAAGGACCTCGCCGAAACTCCCGTCTCTGACCCGCCCGCCCCCGACGCGCCCCGACGGCCCCTCGAGGCCATCACGCGTAGGTTCCGGGAACGCCGCAGTCTGCCACCCGCCATCCCTTCGAAGGAGCTTGAAAAGCTCATGCAGGCCGACGCGGAGCCGTCGAAGGACCCGCCGCATTGGCCTATCCCCCCGCGGGAGGAAGGGCCGAATCCCAACTACATCCCGGCCCTGCTGGATCGCGTGCACCGCATCCGCAAGGAATGGCAGATGGCCGCCGGTTGGCATCGCATCGACCAGCCCCCCGTGGACGCCGGCACGAACCCCATGGGATATCCGGTCGACTTCTCGTGGGAGGGGACCAGCTTCTCGGGGAATTCCAAGCTCGAATGGGTCGCCCAGGAATTCGGGGGCGAGTGCGTCCACGTCGATTCGAATGTCGCGGGTCACGCGACCTGGTTGCGCGGTGGACGCCGGTTCTATTACTTCGACCTGCCGCGCGGGCGCGGGTTTTGGTGGACCTTCCTCGTGACGCGGGTCGAGCCCGCCTTGCTCCCGACCGTTCAGGTCCGTCGGCGGGGCGGCCCCACTCCCTTCGCCGCCCTCCCCGCATTGTGGCCGGAAATGACCGGGCTGCCGGCGTTCGACGGCGCGCACGAGATCCGGCGGCCCGCGGGAATTCTCACCACCGAGCCGCCGGTTCCGGAGACGGCGCTGTCCCGCTACCTCGAGCTCCACACCCTGCACGCCTCCGCAGTCCTCGAGGCGGACGGGCACCGCTGCCGCGTGTGCATCCCCGAGTTGCTGTTCCGCGGACCCGAGCTGATCCGCATCCTGCAGGATGCCTGCGGCGTGATCGAGGCCGCGATCGCGCCCTACGCGGGTCCGGCGCCGGAAAGCAGCGTCCACGGGCCGCTCGACGTGCTGCGCTTCTGGGGAGACACGGTGCCGACGTGTCGCGTGTGCGGCGAGGGCGTGTCCGGGGCGAGCGTGGTATGCGCGCGCTGCGGCACGCCGCATCACGAAGACTGCTGGAGGTACACGGGCGGCTGCGCCATCTACGCGTGCCTCGGCCGCCAGGGCCGAAGTCTGCCCGCGCGCGCGGACCCGGCAAGCCGGGCTGCCGCACCCGATCCGTCGTGACGGCAATCGGCGGCGCGGCCTTCGCCGTGCGACGTCAACCGCAACCCGCCGCCGCGCGCGGGAATTCGGCGGCCGGGGGCACGGAACCGCCTCCGCGCAGGCTCACCCGCGGGCCGATACCTCCGCGCCGAACAACTTCTCCGCGATCAGGCGCACCCGCCCGGGAATCGCCTGCGCGTCGCGATGGCGCTGCAGCGCGGCCGGGTTGGTCGCATACCCGCGCACCAGCGAGGGGGACACGAACAGCACCCCGGGCGTGCCCATGCCGTAGAAGTCCGCCATGTCGAGCAGCAGGTCCTGCTCCGCCTCTCCGAGACCGCTTCCCTGGCAGAGGTCGAGGAAGAGCTTCTCGACCCCCCGGCGCTGCGCCCACGCCACCGACATCCGGCGGTAGAACACGACGAAGATCACGATCAGAATGCCGACGATCACCAGCACCAGCAGCATCGCGCGGTTCATGGCCGCGACGTCGTGCATGCCGCGGGAGATCTCCTTCAGCTTATCCATGGCGTTCCGCTCCCAGCGCCTCGAGCGCCTTCGCGCGCACCTTCTCGCTCGGGTCGTCCCGCGCCAGCTCGCCCAGGATTTCCGCCGTCTCCGGATGCTCGATCTCGATCACCGCCCACACCCCGCTCAGCCGCATCAGCTCGTCCCCCGCCCCGAGCATCGCGTCGAGCGCCCGGTTCACGTCGTCGCGCCGGCCCAGCAGCCACAGCGCCTTGCAGGCGTTTCCCCGCACCCGGTTGTCCGGGTCGTTGAGGAACGGCAACAGGATCTCGCAGAAGCGCGGGTTGCCGATGTCCTCGAACGCCTCGATCGCGTTCGCGCGGATCCGTCGGTCCGGATCCGACAGCGCCTGCAGCAGAATCTTCATCGACTCGACCGTCCCGAGCAGCCCGATCGTCTTGATCACCGTCGCCCGGATCTTGCGGTCCTGGTCGCGGAACAGATCATAGAGGTGCTTCTCCACCTCCTTCTCCTTGCCGACGATTTCCAGCACCTGCAGCGCCTTCAACCGGCGCGTCGAGTCCATCGATTGCAGCTCGTCCGCCAGCCGGTCCACCATGCTCTCGTCGATCTTGGAAATCGCCCGCCCGGCCAGCTCCCGCGTCGCCGGGTCGAGCGAGTCGAAGCGCTTCAGGAACCGCCCGAAGCTCTGCCGCGACAGCGCGCGCGACACCTTGTGCCGCACCTCGGCGTACGGGCTGTTGATCAGGGGCACGAGAAGCCGCGGCAGCTCCGGCGGGCCCATCTCGGACAGCGCGTCGATCGCCATGCACTGCACCGCATCCTGCTCCTCCTTGAGAGCGCGCGCGAGCAGCGGCAGCGACTCCGGCCGCTTTCCGCGCACCGCCCGCCGGACCACGTGCAACCGGACCTGCGGCCCGCCCCAGTCGAAGAGGTCGCTCAACGCCGCGCTCAGCTCCTCCGGCTGCACCTCCCCTTCATCGACGAAGGAATAGAGGCGCTCGATCTCTTCCGGCTTGAGAAAGGGCAGCTCCGGACGCAGCGATCCCCACCAGGGCAGCTCGAGCGTGCGCGACGCCAGCAGCCCGCGCTCGTGCGTCGGAAGCCGGCACAGGTGCGCCAGCACCGCCCGGCCGAATTTTCCGCTCTTCCCCGCGCAGGCGTCGCGCGCCGCCTGCCGCGACCCCGCGTCGCGCGACCGCGCCAGCCGCAGTACCAGCGCCGCCACCCCGTCCGTGTCCTGCGACTTCAGCACCTCCACCAGATCCGCGCGCCGCTCGCCGCCCGGCCCCGCCAGGATCGCCAACAGCGCCTCCTGCGCCTCCGGCCCCAGCTCGAGCAGGCAGCGCAGCACCGCCTTCTCCCGGTGCTTTTCGTGGCTCGCGAGCGCCGATTGCAGCGCCGACAAGAGCGCCCGGTCGGGCTTCCCAGGAGCCAGCCGCCGGGCCAGCACCTCGAAGTACGCCCCCGCAGCCCGGCGCGATTCCGCGGACCCGACCAGGAGCTGGGCCGCAAGCTGCGCCAGGTCGAGGTCCGCCGCCACCGCGGCGAACCGGACCGCGGTCGCGCGCAGCGACTCCTCCGGCCGCTTCGCCAGCTCCGGGATCCGCTTGACGAACCGCTTGGCCTCGGACAGCACGCGCTCCTGCAGGCCCGGAGGCAGGGCGTGGAAGCGCTCGAGGATCCGTTGGTGCGCCTCGTCGTCACCGAGCCGAAGCAGGCCGTCGACCGCATGCTCGAGGATCGCGGAATGGTCCTCCCGCACCGCCGCGAGGTAGGCCTCGCGCGCCAGCTCCGGCGGCGCCGAACCCAAGATCTCGAACGTCCGGTCCAGGCCCACGGGATTCCCATCCGATCACAAGGAGACCCGGTTGCTCCGGCGGAGTGTCTGCGACCTCTCCGCGCGCGACCCGACCCGCCCGGCACACCGGATCCTCATGTTACTTCTTCGGCGCAGCCGGGATCGCGGCTTGATCGCGAATCCCGTGCCCGAGCCGGTGCCGCGGTTCAGCGTACTGCAATGGACCCATCCCGCCCCCGATTCGCGCCCTTCCCGCTCGGTGGGTTGATTCATTATAAATCGTTGGGCTGGCAAAGGCAATTCGGTGGCTAGGGCGGGGTGCATGACCGCAGTTGCGGGCGGCCAACTGCAGAGAGCGCGGTCCGCCGAAGGAGGACCAAACTACGGATTTCACGGATTTCACGGATGGACGGCCGATGTGAGTCCGGTCCGCCCGCGCGGGTGGATCGGCAAAGGATACCGGGAAACCGGCAAATCTTGCCGTCGGAGTTCCCGCGCGCGGACCTCGTCGGGGAACCGCCCGGTGCGGAGGATTTCCGGGGATTCCCATTGCCTCTCATCCGTACGGCTTGCTATAGTATCGTCCGATTCGTTCCATTTCCCTCAATGATGGAGCTTCCCCCATGTATGGAGACCTCGACAAGAAGGTGGCGACCTTGACCCAGCGGCTCGGCGTGTTGAGGGACTCTCTTTGACATCGAGGGGCTGAAGAAGCAGCTGGCCGTGGTCGAAGGGAAGATGGCGGAGCCGGGCTTCTGGGACAACTCCGAAGCGGCCCGCGAGAAGATGCAGAGGCTCAAGGAGGTGAAGGGGGTCGTCGAGCCGTACGAGCGGCTGACCAAGGAAGCGGCCGACCTGGCCGATCTGCTCGCGGCCTGCGGCGAGGAGGACCAGGGGCTGATGGAGTCCTTCGCGGCCGAGATCGTGGAGCTCGAGAAGAAAGTCGAGCACTACGAGTTGTGCGTGCTGCTGTCGGAGCCGAATGACCACCGGAACGCCTACGTCTCGATCCATGCCGGCACGGGCGGCACGGACGCCGCCGACTGGACCGAGATCCTGGCGCGGATGTACATGCGCTGGATGGAGCGGAACGACTTCGAGTACGAGACGCTGGACGTGCTCGCGCACGAGGAGGCGGGGCTCAAGCGGGTGAGTTTTCTGGTCCGCGGCCGGTTCGCCTTCGGCTTCCTCAAGTCCGAGCGTGGGGTGCACCGGCTGGTGCGGATCTCGCCGTTCGATGCCAACAAGCGGCGGCAGACGGCGTTCGCCTCGCTCGACGTGACCGCGGAGTTCGACGACATTCAGGTGGAAATCAACGACAAGGACCTGCGGGTCGACACCTACCGATCGGGAGGCGCGGGCGGCCAGCATGTGAACGTGACCGACAGCGCGGTGCGGATCACCCATCTGCCGTCGGGGATCGTGGTGCAATGCCAGAATGAGCGGTCGCAGATCATGAACCGCAAAGTGGCGATGCGACTGCTCGCGGCCAAGCTGCTCTCGCTCGAGGAGGAGAAGCGCGATGCCGAGATCCGCAAGGCCTACGGCGAGAAGGGGGAGGCCTCCTTCGGAAGCCAGATCCGGTCGTACGTGATGCACCCGTACACGATGGTGAAGGACCATCGCCCCCCGCGCGTGGAGACTTCGAACATTCAGGCGGTGCTCGACGGGGCGCTCGACCCGTTCATCGAAGGCTACCTGAAGGAGCGCGCCCGGAACCGGCCGAAGGGCTAGTACGACAACGCTGGATCGAGCCCCAGAGGACACCGAGGAAAGTCGTCGGAAGTCCTTGATGTGTTAAATGTTGTATTCCGCCGGTCGCCTGATCGGGGCGCGCATCCTGCGATTCCTGTTCATTGCGACCCATCCCTGAAAGAGGCCCGCGTAACTCGTTGTCCCTCCTGTTCCTCTGTGGTCTCTGTGGCTATCTGGTAGCGTTGTCGTTGTCTGGATTGCGCGGATTGTCCAACGCCCAGACTGGGGCCCGGCCGAGCCCGGGGAATCTGGCTGGACGGGCGGGTCGGAGCGGGGTAGGCGGCGGAGCGGGACATGTTCTTTTTCCTGCCGATCGGCGACGTCAACCCGACGGAGCGCACGCCGGTCGTCAACTACCTGCTGATCGCGGCCAACGTCGCCGCGTTCCTGGCGCTCGGGCTCGACCCGCGCTACGACGAATTCGTGCTGGCGCACGGCTTCGTGCCGGCGCGGCCGGAGCTGCAGGACGCGCTCACCTCGATGTTCCTCCACGGCGGCTGGGGGCATCTGGCCGGCAACATGCTGTTCCTCTGGATCGTCGGCGACAACGTGGAGGACAAACTGGGCTCCGCCGGGTACCTCGCCCTCTATCTCGGCTGTGGCCTTGGGGCGGTGGGCGCGCACTGGGCGATGGAGGCGGGCTCGCCGGTGCCCTGCGTCGGCGCCTCGGGGGCGATCGCCGGGGCGCTCGGCGCGTACCTCTACCTCTTCCCCCACAGCCGGATCCGCATCTGGTGGGTGATCGGGATCGGGATCGTGCGCACCGGGGTGAGCGAGATCGCCGCGCTCTGGGCGATTGGCTTCTGGTTCGGCGAGCAGTTGCTGCTGCAAGTCACCGCCTGGAGTTCGGGGGCGATGACCGGCGTGGCCTACGGGGCGCACGTGGGCGGCTTCGTCTTCGGCCTGGCCGCGGTCTTCCTCCTCCACCCCCTCGGGCTGGTCGAGCGCGTGCGCGAGCGCGCGGTCGAGCGCTTCGCGGCCCGCCGCCCGCCCGGGGGCGGCCGCGATCCCTGGGAGCGCGATCAATGGTGACCCTCATGGATGCGCGGCGGCGACTGCGCCACCCCGGCGGCTGATCCGGACCCGGTCCGGGCAGGTGGCCGTGGGTCGTTGTCGCCGTTTTCTTCGAGGTGCGTCCATGAAGCGCGTCAAATCCGATTTCTCCCTCCGGCAGTTGGAGGTCTTCGTTCACGTGGTGGACCTGGGAAGCTTCTCCAAGGCCGGCGAGGCGGTGCTCCTGAGCCAACCGACGATCAGCGAGCACATCGCCGCGCTCGAAGGCACGTTCGGCGCGCCCCTGCTCGACCGCCTGCCCGGCGGCGTGCAGGCCACGCAGGCCGGGCGGGTGCTCTACGACTACGCCCAGCGCATGCTCGCGCTCCAGCGCGACGCCATGCACGCGGTGCAGGACCTCTCGCGCGCCCTGCGCGGGACGGTCGGGGTCGGCGGCAGCACCATCCCCGGGGTCTACCTCATGCCCAAATTGATCCGCGAGTTCCGCAACGCGTTCCCCGACGTGAAGGTCTCGCTGTTCGTGGCGGACACGTCCGACATCGTCGACGATCTGCTCGAGGGGCGGATCGAGCTCGGCATCGTCGGCAGCGCGGTCTCCCATCGGCACATCGAGAGTTTCGAGCTGGCCGACGACCGGATGGTGCTGGTCGCCCCGCCCGGCCACCGCTGGAGCAAGGCGCGTTCGGTGGACATCAAGGACCTCCTCGGCGAGCCCTTCGTCCTGCGCGAGCGCGGCTCTGCCACCCGCAAGACGGTGGAAGAGGCGCTCGCCGCCCGCGGGATGTCCGCGCGCGACCTCAATGTGAGCTGCGAGGTGGTCTCCACCGAGGCGGTCAAGGAGGCGGTGCGCGCCGGGCTCGGCGTGTCGATCGTCTCCCAGCGCGCGGTCGAGGTCGAGCTCGAGCACGCGCTCCTGGTCTCGCCCAAGCTGGTCGGACTCGACCTGATGCGCAAGCTGCACCTGGTCATCGGCACGCGCCGGACGCGCTCGGTCCTGGGCGACCGGTTCATCGAGTTCGTCCGGAGCCCGCGCGGGCTGGAGATCGCGCGCGGCGAGGGGCAATAGCGCGGGGCTCGTGGTCGCGGGCGCGGCGGTGCTCGCGCAGCATGGCCCGCTGCGCTACCCGGCTTCTCCCAGCAGGTCGGCGATCCGGTTCTCGATCACCTGGGTGCCGTCGAAGCCGCGCAGCAGCAGCTGCTCGGGCGAGATCCCCTCGAGCGCGTCGCGCGGGATCAGCCCGACCAGCTCGCTTTCGACCACCGACCCGCCGTGCTCCTGCGTGAGCGCGGTGATGCGCTCGAACACCGTCTTGACCGAGGTCACCTTGTAGTTCACCAGGTTCATCGACACCTGGCTGAGCCGGCGCTGGGGGATCTCCAGGCCGAGCGCCTTGACGGCCGGCATGCCGCCGGAGGATTCGCGGATCGAGCGCGCGATTTTCTTGGCCAGCTTGGGGTCGGGGTCGGCCAGGTATACGTTGAAGGCGATCAGCGGCATGCGCGCCCCGACCGCGGTGGCGCCGGTCTCGACGTTCATCTGCCGCGGGCCGTAGTCCGGGTCGCGCTGGGGGTTCTTCCCCAACTCGGCGCACAGCGCCTCGTATTCCCCCTTGCGGACGTTGGGCAGCTCACGCCGCTCGGGCCGCGTCGCGGCTTCCCCGTAGAGGTAGACCGGGATTTCCAGCTCGCGGCCGAGCCGCTCGCCCAACTCGCGCGCGCAGCGCACGCAATCGGCCATCGTGGTCCCGGCCAGAGGCACGAAGGGCACCACGTCCACCGCGCCGATCCGCGGGTGCGCGCCCTTGTGCCGGGTCATGTTGATCTTCGCGGCCGCCACCTGCGCGCCCCGGAAGGCCGCCTCCACCGTCGCGTCGGGCGGCCCCACGAACGTGATCACCGCGCGGTGGTGGTCCATGTCCATGCTCTCGTCCAGGACCCGCACCGACGGGACCGAGGCGATCGCCCCTGCGATCTGGTTCACCACCTCCGGATCGCGCCCCTCGCTGAAGTTGGGGACGCACTCGACCAACTGCGTCACGCTACTTGCTCCATTCGAACCCGGAGATCCGGTCGGCCTCCGTCGCGTTCCCCAAGACCAGGTCGTACTTCGCCTCCGCTTCGCCGGGCTTGTGGAAGCTCAGTGTGCCCGTGAGCACCATGCCCGCGTCACCCCGGAGCAACGAATCCGCGTGAAAAGAGGGCTGCGCGCTCAGGTAGATGTGGCGACCCCACTGCTTCTTGAACTCCTCGAGCGGAGTCTTCTTCTGGTACTCGGGGGACATCATGTCGTACGCCGCGGCCCAGTCCCCCTTCACCATGGCCGCGAGATGCCGGTTCACCAGCGGAGCGAACTGCCGCTCCAGCAGCGACTCGACGTGCCAGTACACGACGCCCCCGGCACCCAGGCACAGGAAGAACAGCACGGCGCACCCGCCGCTGATCCAGCGCATCAGGCTGGGCCGCTTCACCGGTTCGTCGGACACTTGGTTCTCCGCGCCGCGGGCGATTTTGGTTCTGCCGGAATGAATCTCCACCCGGATTATTCACCGACGCCCGGCACGCGTCTATCAAAAGAGCCTATTCGGCCCCCCCCCGAATCGGGGTCGCGGATCCGTACGCCGTCCTGCGGCCGCTTACGACGATTCCGCGGGTCGCGGACGCTCGGGTCGGTAGTGAGGCGGTGCGACGCGGCGCCGCGGTGCCCCGGCGCGTCCCGCGCTTCCCTTCGCAGCGCGTCCCGCGGTACACTCGCCCGACATGCGCCCGCTGCTCCTCCTCGCGTTCCTCGCCTTCCTGCCGCCCGCACCGGCCGAGGAGTTCCACGAACCGTTCGAGGCCGACGTCGACAACAACGGGATCCCGGATTTCTGGGCCCGGCTCAGCGACCCCGGCTACCTCCGCTACAACGAGTTGACGTTCCCCGATCCGGACCGGCCGCACGGTGGGGCCGCTTCCGTCCGCGTCCGCATGCACGGCGGGTCGGCTGGATTGCGCAGCCAGTGCCTGCTCGCGATCGATCCGGGGCTGGTCTGCGAACTCTCCGGGCGGGTGCGCACGGCCGGATTCGACCGCTCGGGATGCCGCAGGCGGTACACGCCGACAGGGCGCACCCCGCGCGAGGGGCGCGAGGCGCTCGCGTACGTGCTGGCGCGCAGGTGAGGTTCAGCGCGGCCTCCGCCGCAGCCGGCCCGACTGCGGATTTCGCGGAGGGCCGAACCGTTGCGCGGGGACATTTCGAAAATCGTCCTGGGCGCAGCCGGTCGCTACGCCTCGGGCCGCTCCTCGAGCTTGGAGACGCGCCGGTCGAGTTGCCGAAGCACGTTGCCCGTGGCGTGAAGAGTCTCCGCGGCGATCCTCATGTTCTGCGAGATCTCCCTGCGCCAGCCGTCGGTCTCCCTGCGCCAGGCGTCGTTCTGGAGGATGTAGCCGTCCAGCCGCTTGTTGGTCTGCTGCACCTCTGCGATCAACTGGACCACCCGCGCCAGCAGATCGCCGTTGCCTTCGCTCATTCGGGAAACTCCGAATCGTCCTCGGTCGCAGCCCGACCTGCCACCCGATGAGTCGAGGGTAGCAGGCGGAGGAGCCGAAGTCAATCTGGACGGCGGGGGACGGTGGGCCCGGGTTCGCCCGTTCGCCCATCCCTGGATCGCGCGTGCCATCGAGGGCACGATCGTCGATCGAATCTCCAACCGCCCCCGGACCGCTGCCGATGGCTTCCTCACTCGATCTCGTCCGTCGCCCCGGCCGCGGACACTCGAACGGATCGACTTCCAGCAGCTTTCTCTGCAGCCTCGCCCACGAGGCCTTGCGCTTCTGCACGAACTGCGAGTCGGGCGGATCGCGCCCCGTCCGTTCTCCACGGCGCGCGCGTCACGTAGCGCAATCGATGCCCGACCTGGGCGGGATCGTCCGGGGAATGCACCTGGCGGACGGTACCCGCCGACAGGGCCCATGGCCCTTCGGAAAGCACGCTCCTTGCCCTCGCGCCGGTTCCGACGTGACACGCGGAACTCACCCGGCGGCCCGACGTTGCATCCCGCCCCGCGTGATTCGCCCGCGCGCCCAAGGCGTAGCGAATCGTAACTCGGGAATGAAGTGGGCGATTTCGTAACCGGTGCGAGACGACGATCCGGATCTCGAGGGCCGAACCTGCGCAGCCGGGAACCCCGCCAGGCCGTGCGGCTTGCCCGTCCGCTGAGTCCCATGTCGATGTGCGCGCGGCCACGATGCTTCCGGGCCTTCGAAGAGCCCGATTCGAGCTCGATCACGCCGTCGAAGGGCTCCCACGCCCCACGGCCTCCGGGACGCCGGTGCCACCGGCCAAAGATGCTGGAAAAGCTGAGGCGGTGCAACGCGGCGCGGCGGCGCGTCCCGCGCTTCCCTTCGCCGCTCGTCTCGCGGTACACTCGCTCGACATGCGCCTGCTTCTACTCCTCGCGTTCCTCGCCTTCCTGCCGCCCGCCGCGGCCGAGGAGTTCCACGAGCCGTTCGAGGCGGACATCGACAACAATGGGATTCCGGATTTCTGGGCCCGGCTCAGCGGCCCCGGCTACCCCCGCTACAACGAGTTGACGTTCCCCGATCCGGACCGGCCGCACGGTGGGGCCGCTTCCGTCCGCTTCCGCATGCACGGCGGGTCGGCCGGATTGCGCAGCCAGCGCCTGCTCGCGATCGATCCGGGGCTGGTCTGCGAACTCTCCGGGCGGGTGCGCACGGCCGGATTCGACCGCAACGTCGCCTGGGTCGGCGTCGAATGGTGCGATCGCACCGGGTCGGTCCTGCGCACCGATCGGACCGACCCGGTCGGAGGCACGACCGGCGATTGGTCCCGGGTCGAGCTCCGATTCGAGCAGTCCGAGCCCGAGGCGCGCTTCGTCCGCCTGATCTGCATGGTGGAAGGATCCGACCTGTCCGGCGAGGCCTGGTTCGACGACCTGCGCTGGACCGAGCGGATCGGCCTCGACGCGCCCGCGCCCGGTCATCCGGGCCGTGTGTTCGTCGAGGGGGAAGCCGTGCGCCTGCTCGTGCGCGCCCCTTCGCTCGGGCGGGGAGAGTACCGGTTGCGGGCGAAGATCGTCCGGTTCGACGGCAGCGAACTCCCGGCGCCGCCGCCGGAATCCATGCTGGTCGCCAAAGACCACACCCTCGAGTATGCCTGGTCCGTGCCGGTGCGCGAGACCGGGTATTTCGACCTGTGGCTCGAGGTCTGGCAGGGGGAGAAGCAGATGGCGGATCGGCGGGTGCCGCTCGGGATCGTTCCGAAGCTGCGCGCAGCGCCCGTCGGCGGCGGCGAGTACGGGGTCGTCATCGACCCCTTCGTGCCCCGCCTGCCCATCCTCCTGCGCCATCTCGAAGGGATGGGCCTGGGCCGCGCCAAGCTGCTGCTGCGCAACCCGCGCGAGGCTTCCTGGCCGGTCGCGTCGGACGTGGACCCGGTACAACAGGCGATGGAACGGCTGCGCGCGCTCGGCATCGACCCGATCGGCGTGGTGCCGGCGCCCAACCGGGTGCGGCTGCCCACCGCGACCGAGGGAGTGAAGACCTCGGGCATGGCCGAAGTGCTCAGCCTGCCGCCCGCGGCGTGGGCAGACGACCTGGTGCAATTGCTGCAGCGCACCCAGAGCGACGTCTCACGCTGGCAGCTCGGGGTCGACGGCGATCACACGCTCCAGCGGGACCCACGGCGCCCGGAGCTTCTCCGTCGCGCGGCGGAGGCGGTGGCCAGGGTCACCCGCTACCCGGTCACCGGCACCAGCGTCGATCCGCGCTACGACACCGACCCGGGGCCGCTGCAGTTCGTTTCTCTCGCGCTCTCGGGCGCGCTCGTGCCCGCGGAGGTTCGGGAAACGCTCGCGTCGCGACTGCGCGGCGACAACCCCTGGGCGGTGAGCTACGCGATCCCGGAGATCCCGGTCGCGGACCGCTACGCCGGGCAGCGGGACCAGGTGGTGCACCTCGCGGAGACGGCCGTGCTCGCGCGGGTCGCCGGGGCCCGCGACTACTATTTCCATCCGCTCACGGGGGTGCAGACCGGGCTGTTCGACGTGGCGGGCGACCCGACGCCGGCCTACTTCGCGGTGCGCACGCTCAGCCTGGTGCTGGGCGGGACGCGGCTCGATCCCGCCCCGCTGACCCACGACCCGTCGCTGGAGTCGCCGGTGTTCGACCGCGCCGGGCAACGGGTCGCCGCGCTCTGGCTGCGCGGGGGAGCGAAGCCGCGCGCGGTGAAGCTCTGCCTGGGGGAGGAGGCGCGCGTGCTCGATCCGACCGGCCGGGTGCTCGAGGTGCCTGCGGCGGACCTGGAGCGGACGGTGACGGCGACCGCGATGCCGGTCTTCCTGGTCGACCTCGACGGCGGCCTGGTCCGCACTCAGCAGGGGATCGGCTTCCGCGGCCGCCAGGTGCGGCTGAAGTCCGGGCGTCAGCGCGAGACGCTGCGCCTGACCAACGGCTTCGAGGAT
>ORJL010315551.1_pt1 | contig 40456 bp, 35 predicted proteins | sample 1779941 | NCBI WGS metagenome assembly ORJL01 (sample SAMEA104232317, study PRJEB22302) | groundwater metagenome | biome: forest; feature: aquifer; material: groundwater | place: USA | collected 2011-08-07 | depth 5.8 m | reverse complement strand
CCTTCGAGCGCTGCCATAAAGGTCAACGAGGATGGCACCGCCATGCTCTTGACCGGGGCAGTGGAGCATGGCTCGGGAGCACACACGATCTTGACCCAGCTTGCCTCGGAGGTCCTGGGGATTCCGGTGAGCAGCATCTCCCGCACGTTCTCGGATACCGACACAACGCCTTACGAAAGCCCAACGGGCGCCAGCCGCCAGACCTTCAACGCCGGCCAAACTGTCAAGATGGCGGCGGAGGAAGTCCGTCGCCAGTTGCTGGAGCGGGCCGCCGACCGCCTGGAGGCCAAGCCGGAGGACCTGGAGTGTGTTGCGGGCCAGGTGCGGGTTAAAGGCTCGCCGGAGAAGGCGGTGGCCATCCGGTCCCTGGTCATGGCGAAAGGGAAGGGTCCCCTGGCCGGCTTCGCCAGCCAGGACCGTCCCCTGCCTCCTGTTGACCCTTCGTATACTGAGGGCCTTGCGGGTGGCTCGGCCCTCGGCCACACCTACGCGGCCCAGGCGGTAAGCGTGAGGGTGGACCGGGAGACGGGCGACGTCCACGTGTTGGGAGTTGTGGCCGCCCAGGATGTGGGTATGGCTATCAACCCCATGGGGGTCGAGGGGCAGGTCCAGGGTGGGGTGGCCGGCGGGCTCGGATTCGCCCTTTCGGAGCAAATCATCTTCGATGGCGGCAGGGTATTCACCGAGTCATTCAAGGACTACCGGATGCCGACCGCAGTGGATGTGCCCCACATCGAGCCGCAGATAGTGGAGAGCCCTGACCGCGAAGGGCCCTTTGGGGCCAAGAGCGCCGGGGAGCTGCCCTACGTGCCCGTAGCCGGGGCCGTTGCCAATGCCATCTACGACGCTGTTGGGGTGCGCATCACGGAGTTGCCGATTACGCCGGAGAAGGTGCTGCGGGCGCTCAACGCTAGAGGCCCTCTATCTTCATGACCGGGTGGATCTCCCAGATCGTGCCGCGGGTCTTGCCTACCTGGTCCGGGTGCTCCGGGTCCAGCATCATCCAGCCGGTGACCCGAACTCTGACCTGGCGTGAGACAAGACCACGTATGGTTTCCAGCGACTGGTCCGGGTTGCCGGCGCGCACCCTCGGTGTGGCTTCGATAATGACGCTCCTTTCCCGCCCATCTGAGGGGCTCGCCGCTAGCCAGATATGGAAGTCAACATCTGTGGCGGATTGACAGTTGGTGGCTTCCGGGCCTTGAGAGCTGACAGCGATCAAGTAGCCCTCTATCTGAACGTATTCCCCGTTGATCGCCTCTACTCGAGCCCGGTCTTGCGGGGGCCACTGGGCCAGATGTCTTCGCTCTATCGTCCTGGGCCATGGCAAAGAAAGGATTTGCTCGACGCTGCTCTGAACAGGGGTGCCCGTCTCGGTGCGGTTCTTGAGCCGGTTCAGCTCTGGGTCTCCGCCCCGGCCCTCGGTCGGACAGCCGTGAAAAGCCGCTGGTGAAGTCGGGATCGAGGATGGAGAAGTGCCACACGCCGAAGAGGCAATGGCGACCAGCACCAGGAGTGCGGCGGCTGGCAGGCGCATCAACATCCCTCTAAGATCCACCAGTGGAGCACGTGCTCTTGAGATGCCATCATAGGCGAGACGCCTGTTCCACTTCCAGACGGGAAACGTCATCTGCGTCATCTGCGTAATCTGCGGATTAACCCGTTGGTTCAGAAGTTAGAACCGCCCCCCCACGCGGCCCCCCAGCCGCTGGAAGAAGAAGACCAGGACGCTAAGGGATAAGACCATGATCACGCCCAGGGATGCCAGCGCCTGGACCTCGCCCCCTTGCCAGAGGTCCCAGATCATGATGGAGAGGACTTCATTCCCCGGGGAGTAGAGGAGGATGGAGCTGGACAGCTCCCGGATGGAGATCAGGGCCACGTAAATCCAGCCCGTGAGCAGGGCAGGGCGCAGCAGAGGCAGGGTCACCCGGGAAAAGGTCTGGAACCAGGAGCCTCCGCTGGACATGGAGGCTTCTTCCAGCTCCCGGTGAATCTGGATCATGGAGGAGGAGCAGGTGCGAAGGCCATAGGGCATGAAACGGGTGACATAGGCGATGACCAGTATCCAGAGGGTCCCATAGATGGGGATAGGGAGGGTCAGATAAACCCAGATGAGCCCTACGCCCAGAGTCAGGCCGGGGAAGGCGATGGGCAAAAAGGTCAGGCTATCCAGAAGCCGTTTGCCGGGCATATCGGTCTTGACTACAATCCAGGATATGATGGATGTCAGAAGCATCACCACGGTGGCGGTGCCAATCGCGGCGATGGCGCTGTTGATGAAGGTCTGGCGGATCTTCCCGTAATTGAGGACCTCCGCGTAGTTCTTCAAGCTCACCTTTGACAGAAGCTCCATACTGGGCGCCGCAGTATATGGAATAAGAGAGTTCCAGACCAGCACTAGCAACGGCAGGCCCACCACCACCAGGAAATAGAGCACGAAGAAGATTGCCGCTACGTATCTCCACGGCCCCAGGTCTATCTCACGCGGCCGGTAGGCTTTGCCTGTCACGGTGCTGAATTGCTCCCGCCGGGTGGTCGCCCTGCCGTAGAGGTAGACGCCCACGGCGCTGATAGCCAGGAGACTGATGGAATAGGCGCCCGCCAGGCCGTAGTCCACGGGCACATCATGGATCGCCACGTAGATAGCCGAAGTGAAGACGAAGATGCGGTTGGGCAGGCCCACCAGGGCCGGCACCTCGAAGGACTCCAGGCCTCGGACGAACATGATCAGCAGCACGGCGAGGATCGCCGGCAGCATCAGGCGCAAGGTGACGCGCCGGAAAGTCGAAAAGATGCCAGAACCGGACATGGTCGCCGAGTCTTCCAGGGACGGGTCCATCGCGATGAAGGCGGCCCACATCATCAGGAAGACCAGGGGAGAGAGCAGGAGGCCCTCCACCCAGATCATGCCCCAGATGGAGAAGACGTCGAACGGTGGGTTGGTAAGGCCCAGGAGCTGCATCAACATCTTGTTGACGAGGCCGATCCGCGGGCTCAGAAGGAAGAGCCAGGCGATAGTGTTCAGGATGCCTGGGATGACCATTGGCACCATGCTCAGGGTGAACAGGAGGCCTTTGAGAGGCATATTGGTGCGGGCGCAGAGCCAGGCCAGGACCGACCCAATGACGAAGGCGAAGATCGCCGTCCCGACGGCATAGAGCATGGAGTTGCCCAAAAGCTCGTACGTCTGGCGAACGCCGTAGGCCTTCAGGTAGTTGTCCAAGGTCAGGGCGCCCAGCTCACCCGGGCGCGCGCTGCTGATGCTGCTATAGAATAGCAGGATCAGGGGGACCAGGGCCAGAAAGCAGACCACGACCACCGCCAAGCCGATCAAGAGCCGGCTCGTGTCGAACCTCTCCCGGGCGGCTTCCCATACTTTAGCCCGGCCTAGCGCCATGATTCTCCTTTATCTGCTGCACGGCGACAGAAATTCCGGAGCCAGCATTCAACGCCGAGAGCGCGGATGGCGCGGAGAAGAAGTATCAGCTTCCTCCACTGTCTCTGCGAGCTCTGAGTAAAGCCGGCCAGCCCCCGGCCGTAACGCCTATTAGATCAGGCCGAAAATCTCCTTGAAGAGCTTGGAGTTGCCCTGGATCTCTCCTGCCGTCTCGAGGCTGGGCACAGCTACTTTCACCTGCAACGCCGGCGGAATGGCAACCCCTTTTCTCATGGGATAACGGCTCAAAGCCTTGAGGGTGACCTCTTGCCCTTCCGTGGTCAGCCTCCAGTCCGTAAATAGCTTCCCTGCATTGGGATGCGGCGCCCCCTTGGGCACGCCGACGCTGTTGGGCTCAACGCCCGTAGGCTCGTCGGCCACCCAGTTCACCGGGGCTCCCGTGGCTTTCTGCTGCTCCACCCGATGCTGGTAAACGTTGACTGCCGCCCAAACCTCTCCTGACACCACGGCATCGGCCAGGGTGGTGTGGCCGTTGACAAACTTGGGCTGCTGGGCCATCAGCCTTTTAGCATAGTCCACCGCCTTGTCCTTGCCCCAGATCTTCATGCGCTGGGTGAACCAGGAGATGGCCGACTGCTCCAGCCCCAGCTTTCCTTTGAACACGGGCTTCAGGAGGTCCTCGTAGTTCTTGGGCGCGTCCGCCGCCGGCACCGACTTGGTATTATAGGATATGACGTGGATCACTGCTTCCGATACTACGTAATAACCGTTGGGGTCCACGGCATCCGGCGGGAAGTTGGCAGCTTCAGGTCCTTGCCACTTTTCTATCAGCCCCTCTCTAAGGGCGATTACCCACTGCTCCAGCGGGAACAGGACGGTGTCGGCGCTGACCTTTCCTGCCTTGAACTCAGTCAGCATCTTCTCGATGTTCTGCTCCGCAGTGCCAGCGTAGTCCTTGATCTCGATCCCCGGATAGGTCTTGGAGAAGACCTTGCGGTATTCGTCGACCTCTTTGGACGTGCCGGTAGTGTAAAGTAGTAGCTGGCCCTCTTTCTTGGCGGCTTCGTAAAGTTGTGCGCGCACCTCTTCCGGCTTCAGGGCCGCCGGGCTGGCGGCGCCAGCGGGCTTGGCGGTAGCGGCCGCTGGCGCCTTGGTGGGAGTAGGCGTCGGCGGGGCCGCCGGGGCGCAGGCCGCCCCAATCAGCCCTACCCCTGCTATTCCGGCCAGTCGAAGGAACTCCCGGCGATCGATTCTCGACTTTCCCATCTCTTTCATCCTCCTCGACGTAATCTTGATGGACCATCCAGCCGTGGACTACTTTTTCTCGAAGAATGGAGCCATTCCGGATTTCACGCCCCTCTTGGCCAGCTCGGCCTCGAAGATGCGCCTTATCTCCGGGTCCTCATCCTTGTATTCGATCTTGTTGCCACCCTCCCTGGAATTCCCTTCATTGCTGCCCCTCAAGCCAAGCACCCCACCCATTCTGTGCTTCTCGCCGCCCCAGCGTAGGGCCAGGTAACGGGCTGGCGTGGCCCCTGTGTTGAAGTGCTGGTGGAACCACAACTGGGGGGGTACAAACATGCTTCCGGCATGCCAGTCCACCCTGGTCATGGGCCTGCCTTCCTGCCAGAGGAGCGAATATCCTTCTCCGCCGATGATTATTACGTGGGCCCCCGGCCCGTGCCGGTGCCCGTTCTTGTATGTACCCACCGGAAACTCGGAGATGTGGGCCGCCATGGTGTTGTTGGACATCTCGAACATCATGCCCTTGCCCCCAGCCCCTCGCCAGCTCTTATCCAGGAGCTTGAAAGAAGGGACGTCGGGCACAAAGTTGCTCTCCCAGATCCTCGCCGCGTGGACCTTGCCCGCTCCGGAGAAGTACTCCTGCTCGCCGGCATAGCGGTCACGAAAGATAAAGGGGTTATTGAGGACGAAGTCGAGATTATGGAAGAGGTTGATGATGGTCGGAGCAGTAGTCACGGCAAGGATGCGGGCAGGCTTATCTCCCTGTCCGTTGAAGTGCTGTCTCCAGGTATTGAGGGGAGGTGAGAAGAGGCTGCCTGCCTGCCATTCGAAAGTCTGCTTGGGCCCTCCCTCATTCCAGATGGCGGTAGCTCCCCTCCCGCTCAGGACATAGATCAACTCTTCAAAGAGGTACTTTCCCGGATTGAGGCTCCCACCCGGCGGGATCTCCGCTACGTAGGCGTCGTTAGTACCGCCTGTCCCTTCCAGGTTGACATAAGTGCCCAGTCCTCCCCTTCTCTTCCAGGGAGCTAGCTCTACCTGCTTTAGATCGGCGATGTAGAAGCCTCTGAGTACTGGAAGGCTCTCTTCCTGCAGCCATTTGTCGTAGGAAGTCAGCTTGCTGAAAGCCTCCGGGATTGACCGAGATTCGGACAACTGGCACCTCCCTAAGCTAGTTGGATGCTTAGATCAATCCGAAGATCTCCTTGGAGATCCACGCAGAGATGGCAAGCGTCCAGACATCCCCGTAGCGTGTTGAATCGAAGTATATCACTACGTTAAGAAACAATCTATTCAAAGGGGCGGCTGCGTTGGCCGTCATGTTCGACCAGAGGTCGTGTTGGCAAGGAGTTTGGCATATCCATAAGCTCTTGTCAAGGAGTCATCCGGGGAGTGTTGAATGTCAGCAAACTCCGTAGCCGGGGTCGTCCCTGACCCCGGCCGTCGGCATCGGGGACGATGCCGACTACTATAGTTGTTCAGCACTCTTCATCCGATTCATCAGATGAACGGAAGTTGAATATTCACATTAAGAAATGCAATGTTCGCATCACTAACGTGATGTTGCGCTACCGGCCCTTATTTTAGCTCATTTCGACTTCAGATAGCTGTCAATGCTCCTTGCTCGAACCTCTTCGGGACTTACTTTGAATACCGTTGTCTTGACAAAGCCAATTTGGTGTAGTAGACTGCCGACAACTGTGTGACAACTTATACAGAATTCGGTTCTGCCTAAGTTCCATTCTACCTAGGAGGAAGGGCATGGCTCCTTCCAGGCGGGCGCTGGTGGGGATGCTACTGGGGGCGGTGGTGGTTTCGTTTGTGTTTCCTTATACGGTCCATGGGGAGAGCCCTGAGGTGGGAAGCTATGCTGTCGTGCAGAACACCGACGGCACAGGCGTACGCCTACGTTCAGATATCTGGTCTCGGGTCCTGCGGAATCTCCCCGATGGGACCATGGCCAAAGTCTTGGACGAGGCTGCCGACCGTGACGGGGATACCTGGTTCCAGGTCGAGGTTGCCGGTGCTCAGGGATGGGTCTACGGCTCCTATTTGCAACAGATCAGCGAAGAGGAGTTGGACCGGCGCCAGTCCACCACGCGCGGTGGCGTCCGTAGCACGGTTGCTGATGTCGCTCTCCAGTATGTAGGCTATCGATACGTTTGGGGTGGCACTTCGCCGCAAACCGGCTTCGATAGCTCCGGCTTCCTTTTCTACGTTTATAAGACCATGGGCAGGCCCATCCCCCGAGACTACTGGGGTATGATGGCCCAGGGCGAGCCGGTGGCCCTCAACCAACTTCAGCCCGGGGATCTGGTTTTCTTCGTCAACACCTACAAGGGAGGCCTCTCTCACGGCGGGATATACATAGGAAACAGCCAGTTTGTTCATGCCATCGACGAAAGAAGAGGCGTTCAGGTGGACTCCTTGTGGAACAGCTACTACACCTCGCGTTATTACGGTGCGAGGCGGATTCAGTAAAGACCTTAACAAGTTTATCGATTGCTGATAAGATATAGGAGGGAATATAGTATACAGACAAGGAGGCTCATGACAAAAATCCGCTTGGTTGTTACGCTGGTCCTCTTCCTCAGCTCCTTAGCGGCCTTCCCCAGGCCCATCCAGGCAGCTCCTCTTGATTTCGACGTAGCTAATGGGCATTTCTATACCCAGGCCAACGGCGAAGCTCCCGGCGCCAGTGCCAAGGGGTACAGCATCACCAACGATGGTGGTATACCCCTTTGGGACGAATTCCAGCGTTTGGGCGGGGTTGACGCCCTGGGCTACCCCTCGTCCCGGCGCTTTATTCTGGACGGCTTCGTGGTGCAGGCAACGCAGAAGGTGATAATGCAATGGCGACCTGATGCGGCTCAAGTCTACTTCCTCAATGTTCTGGACGCCATGCATGACGCCGGTAAAGACGCCTGGCTGGGGGCAGTGCGAGCGACCCCAGGAGTCCTGCCGAGCAGCTTCGACGCCGGCAAGGACTGGGAGGGCATCAAAGCGGCCCGCTGGGCGCTCTTGGACGACAACGAAGCCATCAAGGCTGCCTACTGGAGCTCGGGCGACCCGCTCAACCTTAACGGCCTTCCCCTCAGTCCGGTCCAGGACCGGGGGAATGTCTACGTCCTCCGGGCCCAGCGCAAGGTGTTCCAGCAGTGGAAAGTCGATGTCCCGTGGGCCAGTGCCGGACAGGTGACTGTGGCCAACGGGGGTGACCTTTACAAAGAGGCGGGCCTGCTCTCCCAGAGCGCGGCCGCTCCCGAGGACGCCCCGGGTTCCGGTGGAACGCCTGAAGCGGCTCCGGCTCCCTCTGCTCCGCCGCCGGGCGGCGCCAAGTATCCCGGAGTCGGGTATGGCTTCCAGATAGACCCGGGCAACGACCCCGGCCGGGCCATGGACATTGCCAAGACCGCCGGCTTCTCCTGGATCAAAGTGCAGATCCGCTGGGAGCAACTGGAGCCCCAAAAAGGCAACATTCAGTGGGGCACCATGGACAACGTCGTCAACCAGGCCGCTGCCAGAGGGGTGCGGGTCCTCTTCTCCGTGGTCACTGCCCCCGCCTGGTCCCGTTCCGGCCAAGACCTGAAAGACCAAGGACCGCCCAATAATCCGCAGGACTTCGCGAACTTCGTTGGGGCCATCGCCTCACGTCTGAAGGGCAAGGTCCACGCCTATGAGATATGGAACGAGCAGAACCGGGCCGAGGAATGGGGTGGCCCCGGAAAACAAAGCGCTGCGGGATACGTTAATCTGCTAAAGGTGGCCTATGCCTCCATCAAGGCTGCCGACCCCAACGCTGTGGTACTGGGAGGTGCGCCAACGCCGGCTGGAACGGTGGACCTGGGATATGGGGCACTGGCGGTAGACGATGTTGATTACTTCCGCCAGATGTACGCGGCGGGAGCCAAACCCTACTTCGACGCTATGGCTGTCCATCCCAGCGGCTTCAACAACAAACCGGACGACTACGAAAACAGTGGCGCTCGGGCCGATTTCAAGGGCCATAGAAGCTTCTACTACCGGAACTTCGAGAACTACCGCCAGGTCATGGAGGAGAACGGCGACGGTGATAAGCAGCTTTGGTTCACGGAGTTCGGCTGGGCCGTGGCTCAGAGCACGGCCCCTCCAAAGGACCGGTATGCTTATGCTAGCCAGAATACGGAGCAACAGCAGGCCGAGTGGTTGGTGCGGACGTTCCAGATTGCCAGGGAGAAGGGTTACATCGGACCGATGTTCGTTTGGAACCTGAACTACGCCAGCGCGGCGGACGCAGCGGATTCCGAGGCCTTGCGGGCCTTCGGCGTGCTGCGTCCAGACTGGTCGGCCCGCCCGGCCTTTAACGCCCTGGCTGCTATGCCCAAGTAAAGACCCTGGAGCATGCAAGGGGGTGGCTTCGACACGAGGCCACCCCCTTATTGTTAGGGGTGTAGGGTCTAGGGTGTAGGGTTTAGGGACGGGGGCGGGTCTGGTAGCCACGGGTATGTGACGGCTGACCGCTGACAGCTCACGGCTGACCGGTGATAGCTTCAGGAGGATGAATGATCAAGCACATCGTTATTATGAAAGTGCGTCCTGGAATCCCGCTTTCCCAAGTGGAGGCTATGCTGGTGGCCTTGAACCGGCTTCCTCTAGAGGTGCCAGGAGTGCACAACTGGACCCTGGGTAAGAATTTCAGCGTAGATTATCCGGACAACCATTATGCCATCGTCTGCGAGTTCGAAACCCCGGCGGCCCTGGACCTGTACATGAAGCACCCCTATCATATGGGTATCCGGAAAGAGCATACCCACCCTACACTGGAGTCGCGGTCTATCGTGGACTACGAGTTCTAGGGCGCCGGACTAAGGAGAAACAACCAGGCCTACGGCCAGCTCGTAGTGGTCTTCGGGAAGGTATATGACCAGCTTATGCTCCCAAGAGCCGAACTCTATGTAGTCCATGGTAAACAGGTAATGGCCGTTCCCCAGGTTTTTCGCCTGTGAACCGAATGGCCCATGGGCCATGCCCTTCATGTCGTATGCAGCGCTTACACTGGCATTGCTCACCGGTTGGCCCCTTCGGGTAAGGTAGACGTTCAGCATGACTGTAAGCCGAGTAGAGGGATACGGGTCGAGAAAAAGCTCCGCCGAGAGTCCGTTCGCCAAGTTTACCCTGCCGCCGTTCTTGATGAACTTCCAGTCCCCGTTTTGGATAACCGCCAGGCTTTTCTCTCCCGCGGCGAGGCTGGAAGCTGGGACCCCTGGTTGGTCCTCGGCGGGCCCTTGAGGTGCGGTTGGCCGGTCCGGGGCTTTGACTACTGGGGCACTGGTAGCCTCTGGGCTCGGCTGGGCCGGAGTCGGAACTGGAGAGGTGGCCGCCCGTAGAGAGGGCACTGGGACGGCCGTAGCCATCGGGGTCGGCCGCGAGGCAGTCGGAGTTGGGAAAGGGGTTGCCGTTGGTGCGGGCGCCGGTGCGGTCGTGGCGGTCGGGCTTGGCTGGGACGGAGTCAGAATTGAAAAAGGGGTTGCCGTTGCAGTGAGCACGGGAACAGGGGTCGACGTGGACGCTGGCGCCGCCTGGGTGGGAGGCGAAAAGGGACTCGCCGTGGGGGCGATCCCCGGAACCTGGGTAGATGTCGGCTGTAGCACGGCCTCGCGTGCTGGTGGGACCGGCGAGCTGCTGCAAGCCATAACCACCGAGGCAACAAAGAATAAGGCCCCCAGCCATGCCAGCTTCATCTGATGATGCCTCGCCCTACTCATGATTGGGGTCGTCTCCTCGCCGCATCAGGTTTCGCTTAACAGGCGATCTTCATGCTGGTCACGTACTTGAGGATGCAGTGACGTCAGCTTGCGCCAAAAAGCCGGACGACGAAATCGCTGAAGATGTGTTCCTTGTCCAGTATCATAGTGACGCCAAACCCCAGCATGAACAGAGCGCTGGCCAGGCCCAGGTAGGGCCGTATCCTTTTCAAGCCAAAGGTAATGGGTACGAAGCTGGTCATGAGAAGCGTTCCCAACAGGAGCACGACTCCCAGGCCCAGCGAGAAGGCTAACATTGTAAGGGCGCCCGTTAGGGGCGAGCCTGAAACCGCCGCATAAAGGATCAGGGCGCTAATGATCGTGCCGCTGAAGCACGAGAAACACTGGGCCGCAAAGGTAGACCCCATGAGCGCTGATCTCCATGGCCCGGAACCGCGGACTCTCGCCGGGCTCAACATGGGCAATCGGCAGACCAAGGGGGCTCGAAGCTGGGCGGCCATGCGCAAGGCGACGAGGATCACCACTACCCCACCGATGATGGATATGGGGCGGCTCCATTCGATCACCAAGCCAAAACGCTGCAAGATCTGACCGGCCTGGCCGGCGGCGGCCCCGCCAGCGGTGTAGACTATGGTGAAGCCAAGTATGAAGAAGAGGGCGCTCTTGACCAGGGACGAGCGGACCAGGCTCACGCCTGCCCCTGCGGCGGCCCCCGCTCCTCCCAGGTAGGCCCCGTAATAGAGCGATAGGTCGACCAAGCATGGGGTAAGAGCGGCCAGCACTACACCGAGGATAACAGGTATAGTCAAGAGGGTCAAAGGAGACCCTCCAAGTTGTGTGAGGTCCGCCAGGTTCAGGCTATGTTCGTGGCTCCCTGCCAGATGGCCATCATGGCTATCGGAGGCATTAGCCGGATTGGTCTGAAAGCCACCGAGGGCTACTTCCTGGCTGGAGTAGGTTGGGCCATAAGAGATGGGCAACTCCCACGATAAGACTGACCCATAGATCTCGACCCCGGAGGTGGCAGGAAAGACCATCTCCAGCGAGCGCGTCTCCGGCGTCAGGATGGGCCTGCCATCGGACGGCGCGGCCTGGTAGCGCACCATTGTTGTACGGTGGTGCGGCGAATCGGTCAGCATCTTCACTTCGGTTGGGTTTCGGTAAACACCTCCCATCCTGAGGAATGGCCGTGGGGGTCGGGAGGGCAGCTCGCCGACGTGGACTTCCTCAGAGACGTAGAAGAGGATGGAGGGTTGTCCCTCCAACGCCTCAGGCATCTGCCGCCCAGAAAAGCTAAAGTAGAGAGGTGTGGCCAAAAGCACGTCGACCATTGGGAAGTCAGCGGAGGAGAGACCTTCGGGGCGGACTCCGTGGCGCAAGAGGGCCGCCAGGACTTCTTTCTGGCCCACACTGGGCGGACTGGCTGGCAGGGTGGTCGCCTCTACCTGGACGGCCGCTGGCCCTGCCACCGCGGGGGCCGGTGCAGGATTGGGCCAGGCCAAAACGGATGCCAGGAGTACGGCGGCTAAAGCCAGGATAGCCGCCGGCCAGATCCAGGGAAACCGGCGGCCGGGGCGAGGCTCGCAATGACCGTACCCATTTCCTTGGGGGGATTCTACCTTACACAATATCTATCCCTCTAACTCCAACCGCGGATCGGTTCCAGATACTATTCTTGGGGTGGTACGCCCGGCGCATTGCCGGGCGTACCACCGGAATTCCGGCCCTAGTGGGTTAAGGTTGCCAGATACGCCGCGACTGCCTCGATTTGCTCCGGGCTGAGCTTGATAAACGACATCGCTTCGACACGTCCCAGTGCTCCAGTGATCTGGCTTGCTGTCCTGCCACGGATGTTTGGGCCGATCATGCCCAACGCGTCCACCCCATGGCACGAGGCACAGCCCACGCCGCCAGCCGTCTTCAGGAAGATCTCCTGGCCCTGGGCGACTTGGTCGCTCATTCCTGCGGCCGGCGGGGCTTGGACCTGGGGCGCAGCCTGGCCGGGGGCAGAAGCCGATCCCAGTATCTGGAGCTTCTTCTGCAACGCGCTACCGTGGAGCCCGTTGGTGTCTGAAAGAAGCTCTCCGGTCCAGTCCGGCTTATAAGAGACGAAGGCGCCGTTATGGCTACTTCCACCGTTGGGCATGGGGAGGCGGGCCTTGACCGTCAGCTTAGCCAGGTCCAAGACCACGTTTTCAAAGCTGGAGTTGCAGCTCAGCCACATTTCGTTGGCATCCGGGTCCGGGTGCAGAATGCCGTGATCGTTGCGCAGGCAACCCGTGTACACGGTGCCCGCCACGTCGGCGCCCCAGCCTGCGCCGGGCGGCTTTTGCATGACGGCAGGCCTGATGAGACCTGCGGTGATGCCCTGGTTATGGCTGGCCTCGCCTTTGCCTATCGCCACCAGGAGCTTCTCATCCCAGCTCAGGGAGAGTCCGTAAGGCCCAATGGTGCCGGCGTTAGTCATGCCAGTCACCTCCCACTCGGCGGGGTTGGGCTTGCTCATATCTATCCTGGCCACCTTGCTCTCGTGGCCGCCGCTTACGTAGGCGAACTTGCCGGAGTCACTGAAGGCCACCCAGATGGGGTCCTTGTCCTCTGTCGTAATCCGGGCCTTGACCTTCCAGTCCTTCAGGTCCACTACGGCGACACCGCCGGACGCATTGAAACCCGTGCGCACGCTGAGTAGTAGCCACTTGCCCGAGGGGTCCCCGAAGCCCAGATAGCCGCTTCCCTTCAGGTCCGCCGGGTCCACGGCTCCCACTACCCGGTTGTCGTCGCTGGGGTCCAGGGTGAAGAAGGTCCCCCAGCCGTCGATGAGCATCAGGTCCTTGCCCGTGTTGGCATCGCGGATTACCCGGCCGTGGTGCATCCGGCTGGACAATATCTTGTCCACTTTCAGGGTCCGGGCATTGATGATCATCAAGGCATCTTTGCCCTGGAACTGGCCCTGGGTATAGAACCACTTTCCGTCCGCGGAGGCGCCCAGGCCGTGGTTTTCGCTGTAGGGCTCTTTGTCCAGGGGATAATGGGCGGACGCCACCGCCTGGCCGGTGTTGCCGTCGATGACGGCCAGGCCAGGAGTCGTGTTGGACCCGCTGAGGAAGGCTCCCCCGAACGCCGCCGCGCCGTATCCTGGTCCCTCGGCAGTCACGTAGACCAGGGAATGGTCCTTTGCGCTCCAGGCGTCCGGGCCGCTGGAATCGAAGGTGGCTAAGACCTTAATCCCAAGCAGTTGCGACCACTGGGTGTCCCAGGCGGCGGCCGAGGCCGGGACGGGGGCCGGCTGGAGCTCCCCCGCCTCCACTGTGATTCGGTTGGGGCTCGAGGCGCCCCCAGTCCCAGGTTGGAACCTGGACTGCTCCGCGGGCGCCTGGGCTCCGGGTAGAAGCTGGCCTGCGACGCTCTTGGCGGCCGCACTTATACCCAGACCAGGCACGATAATGGCTCCTGTCAGGATGGCCACCAGGGCCACCGCTACAGGCAAGAGCTTGCCCACCGCTCGCTTTGTTCTCACGTATCCTCCTTCAAATGATTGTTGGACGCGAACCGACCCTGTTCATTGTGAAGCCGAAGGAGCCGCCTGTCCCTACTCAAACGGGTAGTGTTAGCGCACGGAACGGGTAGTCAACAGGGTTTACGTGTTGGAAGCGGGACGCCCGGAGCTTAGCCGGGCGTCCCGCCGGAATTCCGTCCCTGTGAGTTAAGGCCGCTAGTTGGTTAAGGTTGCCAGATACGCCGCGACTGCCTCAATCTGCTCCGAGGTGAGCTTGATGAACAACATGGCGTCAACATGTCCCAGCGCTGAGGATATCTGGCTTGCTGTCTTGCCTCGGATGTTGGGGCCGATCAGTCCCCTGGCCTCTGGCCCATGGCACGAGGCGCAGCCCACCCCGCCGGCTGTCTTCTGGAATATTTGCTCGCCCTGGGCGACAGGGTCGCCTGTTCCTGCCGCCGGAGGCGCTGGGAGTGGGGCTGCGCTAGGTGCAGCGGCCGCTCCCAGTAGGTTGAGCTTCTTCTGCATGGCGCTGCCGTGGAGCCCGTTGGTGTCCGAGAGAAGCTCTCCAGTCCAGTCGGGCTTGTAGGAGACGAAGGCGCCGTTGTGGGTGCTGCCACCGTTGGGCATAGGCAGGCGGGCTTTGACTGTAAGCGTCTTCAGGTCGAAGACCACGTTCTCAAAGCTGGAGTTGCAGCTCAGCCAGATCTCGTTGGCGTCTGGGTCCGGGTGCAGGATGCCGTGGTCATTGCGCAGGCAGTCCGTGTTGACGTTACCAAATGCGTTCCAGCCCGGAACCTGAGTCCTGATGAGGCCCACGGCGATGCCCAGGTTGTGGGTACCCTCGCCCTTGCCTATGGCCACCAGGATCTTCTCGTCCCAGCTCAGGGTGATCCCGTAGGGGCCGATGGTGCCGGCGCTGGTCAACCCCACCATTTGCCACTCGCCGGGGTTGGGCTTGCTCGTGTCGATTCTGGCCACGCTGCTATGGTGGCCGCCGCTCACATAGGCGAACTTTCCGGTGTCACTGAAAGTTACCCAGATGGGGCTCGGGTCCTCAGTGTTGATGCGGGCCTTCACCTTCCAGTCCTTGAGGTCAACCACCGCTACACCGCCGTCGGACCCGAAGCCGGTGCGCACGGAAATGAGCAGCCACTTGCCCGAAGGGTCCGCGAAGCCCAGGTAGCCACTGCCGTTAAGGTTCGCCGGGTCCACGGCCCCCACCACCCGGTTATCGTCGCTGGGGTCCAGGGCGAAGAAGGTGCCCCAGCCGTCGATCAACATGAGGTCTTTGCCCGTGTTGGCATCGCGGATGCCTCGGCCGTGGTGCATCCGGCTACTGAGAATCTTGTCCACTTTCAGGGTCCGGGCGTTGATGACAAGCAAGGCGTCCTTGCCCTGGAACTGGCCCTGGGTGTAGAACCACTTTCCGTCCGCGGAGGCCCCCACCCCGTGGTTCTCAGTGTAGGGCTCCTTGTCCAGGGGATACTGGGCGGAGGCCACCGCCTGCCCGGTGTTGCCGTCGATTACGGCCAATCCGGGGGTAGTGTTGGACGCGCTGAGTGCGAGGTTTCCGCGCTGCACGTTGCCGTACCCGGGTCCCTCTGTGGTTACGTACACTAGCGGATGGTCTTTCGCGCTCCAGGCGTCCGGGCCGCTGGAATCGAAGGTGGCTAAGACCGTAATCCCCAGCATCTGCGACCACTTGGTGTCCCAGGCGGCAGCGGCGGCCGGGACGGGGGCCGGCTGGAGCTGCCCCGCCTCCACTATGATCCGGTTGGGGTTTGAGGCGCCCCCGGTCCTTGGTTGCAACCTGGACTGCTCTGCCGCTGCCTGGGCCTGTGGCAGAATCTGACCTTTGACGGCCTTCGCGACCTCGTCGAACCCGAGGCCGGACAGCACCACGGCCACCAGCAGAATTGCCGCCACTCCTGCGGCCGTCGGTACAACCAAGCGTATCAGCCTTTTCCTGTTCATACCCCTCCTTCGTGTTGCTGATATGAGGGCAAAATGCTCCCAGGACTTATTGTGAAGCAGAAAGGGCCGGCGGTCACTACTCATTCGGGTAGTGTTGAGGCGCTGAACGGGTAGTCGATTTCCTGTACGCGAAATATGATAGCCCAGGTTGCCAGTTGAGGATGTAGGCCAGCCTACATATCTTATCCAGGGTGTAAACTAAGATGGAGAGACTAGAGGAATAGTGGTGGGGGTGATGGGCTTGTGAGAACGGTTTTCCGTCTTCTTCCTCTCCTGGTTCCGTCAAAGGCCTGCCCCGGCCTGTCGGCGCCCGCGGGTGGAGGAGGAGGCAAATGTTGACGCTGTCACGCCTCATGCTTTGGCTAATTGGGCTGGGGCTCATAGGAGTTGCTGCATGCACTGGATATGGGCCCGACGCTGCGCCAACGGCATCGCCGGGGGCAGACCGGCCAATCCGACCGACTACGACTTCCGCACCTGTGGAAGACCGGCCCGCTTTCTCAACCGCGGGATGGAAGACGGATTTCAAGAAACATAATGTGCCCTTTGCTCAGATCGTCTCTGGCGGCGTACCCAGGGATGGAATACCCCCCATATACAAGCCAAAACACGAGGATGTCCAGCGAGCAGACAGTTGGCTTGTGGCCGAGGAACCCGTTGTTTTCTTGGAGTTGGACGGGGAGGCTCGGGCCTATCCCTTGCGAATTCTCATCTGGCATGAGATCGTAAGTGATTCCGTTGGCGGCATCCCCGTTGCGGTCACTTACTGTCCGCTGTGTAACACGGCCGTGGTGTTTGATCGGCGCCTGGATGGTGTGACGCTGGACTTCGGGGTGTCCGGGATGCTGCGCAACAGTGATCTTATCATGTGGGACCACCAGACCGAGTCCTGGTGGCAGCAAGCTACCGGCGAGGCCATCGTTGGGGAGCACACCGGGAAGCTACTAAGCTTCCAGCCTTCAGCCATTGTGTCCTGGAAGGACTTCAAGACGTCGTTCCCGCAAGGTCAGGTTCTGTCGCAAGACACCGGATACGGTAGGGCTTACGGCACAAACCCGTATGTGGGCTACGACTCCTCCCGACGGCCATTCTTGTTCAACGGAGAGGTGGACAGCCGTCTGCCAGCCCTGGAGCGGGTTATTGGAGCTACTATAGACGGCCAGTCTGTTGCGTATCCGTTTACAAGCCTAGCGAAGGCTGGCGTGATTAACGATACCATGGCCGGGAGACCACTGGTGGTAATCTACAGCCAAGGCACTGTCTCCGCCCTAGACCAGAGCAGCATAGCTCGCTCGCGAGAGGCAGGCGCGGCCGGGGTCTACGATCCCGTGGTCCGCGGCGAGACCCTAGTATTTGAGTTGCGGGACGGGCGCATCACGGACGTGAAGACGTCGAGCACTTGGAACGTCTTGGGCAAGGCCGTCGAAGGCCCTCTAGCGGGAAAGTCCCTGAAGCCGGTCTTACACGGCACTCACTTCTGGTTCGCCTGGGCCGCCTTCAATCCTGACACACGTGTATACGGCCGCTGACCGCATTGGGAAGCCCTGGTAGAAGGCGCCCTTTCCTGGGACTGTGGTTCAACTGTCCCGGTATTTGGCGGTCTGGATCTTCTGCCACAACTGTTCGGCCATGGCCCTATCCTTGTCAGCAGGCTGAACAGCTTTGCTCTGGGGTGTGGGCGTTGGTGCTGCTTGGGGTGCGCAAGCTGCTCAGAAGGCGATCTGCTGAGCCTTAGAGCGACTAGCCTCAGCCCTGGGCGAGCTGTTTCAAGCCATGGACGTCGAGTACATTGATGTGCATGCGCTGTATCTCTATGAGTCCGGCGGCCCTGAAATGGTTCAAGACCTCGGTGGTTGTCTCTCGGAGAGTGCCGGCCATATCTGCCAGGTCCTGATGAGTCAGCCCGGTAATGGGCCGGCCTCCCGCTTCCTCCCACAAGCGTAGCAACAGGGAGGCCAGTCGAGCTGGGACAGGCTTGAAGGCTAGCTCTTCCAGTGCCCGCTGAGAGTCCCGAAGCCGCCCCCCCAACACCTGCAAGAGGCGCAGGGCTACGCTAGGCTTCGCCAAGATGATCTGCTCCAAGTGGCTACGCCGCATCGCACAGAGGATCGCGTCTTCCGAGGCCTCAGCAAAAGAGTCATACATTCCCTGCCCGAAAAGTGACATTTCCCCAAAGAAGGTGCCCGGTCCCAGAGTGCTTATGATCAGCTTCTTACCTTCTGGGGAGAGCCGGTAAATTTGCACTGTGCCTTTCTTAAGCAGGAAAAGGACCTCGCCGCCATCTTCCGGAGAGTAGACAAGCTGGCCCTTTCGGCATTCCACCATGTTGGTGAGCCGATCAAGCCAGGCCATGTCTTCCTTGGAGAAGTCCCGAAAAAGGTCCATCTCCGAGAGATAGCCTATCTTGCCAGAGGTCTCCTCCGTTGTTGTCTGCTCCGTGGTAATCCACCTTCCTCCAAGAAATAGTAAGCCTTCCCTTGGATTGAGTCAATGCCGGCTCAAAAAGCCTAGACAGCGATGAGTCCGAATGTGGCCTGGCCTACATACCCGTGGAGAGTTAGGCGCTATGCTATGAGTAAAAGGAAAGGAGAAATTGCAATGAACGTTCGCACCACAAGTTTGAGGACCTACACCCTGCCGGCGGCTGGATGGGCCATACTGGGAGGCTTCCTTGGGACGCTGGCTTTCAGCGTCCTCATGTTCGCGAGCCCCATGATGGGCTTGCCCCCCATGGACCTCCCGACGATCTTGGGCACCATGTTCACGACTAACATGTCGCTCGCTTTCGCGGTAGGGCTGGTGATGCACTTCTTCGTAGGGAGCGTGGTCCTGGCCCTGGTCTACGCCTACTTTTTCCGAGATGCGCTGCGAGGACCGTCCGGGCTTAGGGGCGCCACCTATGCGTTCGGGGTGTGGGTCGTGGCCATGGCCGTGGTCTTTCCGATGATGGACATCGTTCATCCGCTGGTGGTCAGTGGCATGATGAAGGGGCCCGGGTTCTTTGCCAGCAGCATGGGACCGATGGTCGCCGTCGGAGTGTTGATCGGCCATCTAGTCTATGGCGCTGTCTTAGGAAGCGTGGCGGGCGCCCGCGGCAGCCATCCGTAGAGTACCGCTCCAAGTGGTCTGTCCCGATCTTATCATGTATACCGCGGGAGGGGCGCAAGGCCTTGCGCCCCTCCCGCTAACGAAGAGTACCTGGAAGGCGCGTTACATTCAGAATCTGTCTGCTGGAGCAGGCTTCCCCCACGCTCGTGTGGGATCGGTTGAAGACGCCTTGGGGAAAACGGTCGCCCCGGGCTGGCGCAATTTCAGTTGGACCTGGGCCAGCCCGGCCGACCGTTCTCTCTGTGTGATTGGACGCAGAGAGACGCCTTTCGTAAAACCTACCCGCATTGAAATCCTTGGGGACAGGGCTGCTGTAGAGGGCTTACCTCTGATCCTCAGTCCAAACCCTAACCTCTTCGTTCTCTTGACACAGCTAGCCCCCGGCAACATTTGCCCAAGATGGGCTTAGCTCTGTAGGCCAGCCTACAGAGATTTCCTTCTCCCAGTGATAGGCTCAGGACAACTGCAGTGGAAGGCGAAGGGGGACGGTCATGTAAAAGCTAATCTTGGAGGCCTGATTATGAGTCCAAGTTTAATTAGTTTGGAGGCGAAAACTGTGTGGAAACACATGTCGATCATCAAGCTGCTGATGGCCTTCGTACTTGTAGCCGGAGTCCTGGGTACCTATTCAGCGCTTGCAAAGCCGGAGGCTGAGTCGACTGCGCTGCAGGTTCAAATGTCAGCCCTCAAAAATGGGGACGAAGTTCTTTACACCATCAATCTGGTGAACCCAGGTCCCATCGCGGTCGGCCAAATCTATGTTGCCGGCGCCGTCCCCAACGGGGCGTCTCTTGCTGGCGCCACCGACACCCCTTCCGGGAGTTGGTTTCGAGGCAAGGAAGGGGACTCCGCCGTCTGGCTGAGCAACGGCGTCCCTGCCCATGGGACCCAGGGCCCCTTCAAGTACAAAGTCAAGGTCTCCGATGACAAAGTTGGCCCAGCCCGCGCTTGGGTGCACTGGCTGCTGCCCACCGACGGAGTGGCACAAAGCGGCGACCTCACACCCCTCGCTTTGCCTGCAAGCCTTGCGGGCCTGCCATTGGAGAGCTTCCGGAATGACTGGCCCTTCGATCCGCCGCTACCCGACCACTTGTGGATGGACATAGGGTCTGACCGCCTGGTCTTTGTACACTTCGATAAGCCGGTGGCGGAGGCTACCAGGATATTATACATTGGTGAGGGCGTCAGGGGACGCTTCTTCGCCGAGGACCAGCCCGAAGGAGGCACTACAGGGTTTGTCCATTTCCACCGCTTCAAGGCTCCGACCGTTGATGCGGGGCATGGCGGAGCACCCGGCGACGAGGGGTACTGGCTGCGACACGTCGCGCTCAGCGAGTTCGAGATGATGGGAATGAAGGTCAAGCCCGGCACTGACTACAACTTCATGCCGACGGTAGCGCCGGTTGGCCTCAGCACGCAGTGGCGTAATGACTGGCCCTTCGACCCACCCCTGCCTGATCATATCTGGATGGACCTGGGCGGCGGGCGCTTGATGTTCCTCCACTACGACAAGCCGGTCACCGACCCCACCAGGATGCTCCCCTACGTGGGGGATGGGGTACGGGGGAAGTTCTGCGCCAGTGACCAGCCCAATGGCGGCCGGACGGGATACGTCCACTTCCACCGCTTCAAGGCGCCCACGGTTGAGGCCGGCCACGGGGGCGCGCCCGGCGACGAGGGCTACTGGCTGAGGCACATTGCGGTCAGCGAGTTCGAGATGATGGGCATGAAAGTCAAGCCCGGCATCGTCTTCAACTTCATGCCCACCAGCGCGCCTCAATGCGCAGGGGCTCCGGCTTCGGCGTCTATGACGGGCCCGTCAATGCCAGCCACTGCCCCCGCACCCAGCGGCGCGGCCACGGGCAGTCAACCGGCGCCGCAGTCCCCGGCGGCAAGCACCGGACCTGCAGCAGAAGGCGAGAGGATATTTGGGGCGATCGGCTGCATCGGGTGCCATACCGTGAAGGGGACCGGAGGAAACGTCGGTCCCAACCTGTCCGATATTGGAGCCCGGAGGGATAAAGCCTATATCGAGCAGTCCATCCGTGAGCCGCAGGCCTATTTGGTGCCGGGGTACCCGCCGGTAATGCCATCGCCGGACAAGCTGGGACTGTCGGACCAGGACATCGCTAACCTGGTGGCGTTTCTGTCCGGCCTGAAGTAACCTAACGTGGCCTCACCTGGGAGGCATCTCATGAGATGCCTCCCAGGTGGCCAGGCCTAAGTACAGGCCTTAAGTATTCAACGATCGACTGGCCGGCCATCTTGGCGTGGTCTAGAAACCCAGACGGAAACCCATCTTCCGGGCGGAACTCTCAGGCGTTAGTCCCAGATTATAGGCTATGTACAGAGTGATGTCCGGCACTTTGGCCACCAACTTGCGTCCAGCGTCCGCAAACTCTTGGCGGGTTGGCGACTGCCGCGTACTTGGAACCACCAACCTGATAACACCACTGTTCGATCCTCGGACACCACCCATTCGGTACTACCCGTTCGGGTAGGCGAAAGGCGAGCAAAATGGGCGAATGCACCACCGGAAGATGGCTGTTTCCCTGGTTTGCAGCGCGATTTGGTCCAAGTATAACTACCCCTTCCGCTCCGTCAGACTACCCGATTAGGTAGTGCCGAGAAGGATAGGAGGCTCCATAATTAGAGCAAGGCTTATCATGCCCTCTTGGAACCCACCAAGGGGTAAGAAGCCGCAGGGAAAATGGCCCAGGCGTCCCGCTCGTACACAAAGGCCACAGGCCTGTGCCACCTGGAGGGGCTTTCTTGGACAGGAGCGCGAGCAGACAAGGTTCGGAAGGTGAGGCAAAAGATGCGCCGAAGATGGATGATACGGTTATCTGGAGTACTTGTGGCAATGGTGGTTACTGCCTGCAGCGGTGGTGTCCCTCAAGACCAGTACGCCGCGCTTCAGGCACAGTTGGAGGCCAAGGAAAAGGAACTGCAGGCCACAGGAGGACGCTTTCAGACGCAACTCGAAGCTAAGGAGAAGGAGCTCCGCGACACGGCGGCCCGGCTTCAGACCAGGGAAAGCGAGGTGGCGAAGCTGGAGAAGTCGACGCCCCCTCCTCAGCCCCCATTCGGGATCGCCGTCGAGACCTTCGACAGCAGCGGCCCTCCGGCCTATGAAGCCAAGGCCGGCACATTGCTGGCATTCGTCCAGTCCGGCATGGCCTATGACAGCCCGGCCGACGCCAACTACGTCGCAGTGGTCGATGCAAAGAGCCGAAAGGTCCTGACCAGAAAGGCAGTTGATTTGCCGAAGGGATACCAGTCTCACGGCCTGGGAGTCTCCGCCGATGCCCGGTGGATTTACGTGCCGAGTCTTTCCAGTGGGTCCACGAAGCTCCATATCTTCGACGGGCGCACACTGAAACTGGCAAAGACGCTGGATGTTGGCGCCAACACCCACCACGTAGACGAGGGGACCTACAAACAGACCGGCAAGTTCATCCTGGTGGACACCGGTAACCCGGAGCACGGGCAGATTGTCCTGGACCCCACCAAGAACAATGAAGTCATCGGCCACGTCCCCTTTGGCACAGTTCTTGGCCGCCCATATTCTGGCTGGTCTTCCCCGGACGGCTCATTCGCTTATGTTGCCGTAAGCTCGCACCTGGCCGAGGAGAAGGGATGGATCTCCAAGATCGATCTCTCCACCTATAAGGAGACCGCCTTCTTCCCGGTCGGCATAGGGCCAGCCTGGGTCGCCTTTGCGTCTGACGGCAAGACGGCCTGGGTGAGCAATGCCAGAAGCAACGATGTGATGCAGATCAAGATAGGGCAGAGCAAAGACGAAAAGGACGCCGTGATAGCGACGGTGCCCCTGGGTGGCTCCCCCTACGGCATGGTGTTGACCAGTGACGGCAAGAAGCTCTATGCGGTCAAGAAAACGTATGGAGCAACTGACGCAAGCACCAGTGTGTACGTTTTGGATACCGAGGCCAAGAAGCTCGTGAAGGAGGTCACGGTTGGTCAACAGCCTGACCATGTGTTCCTTTCCCCGGACGGCAAAGAGGTTTGGGTTGGGCAAAACCGGGGGAATCAGATTAGTATCATCGAAACGGCCACCGATGAAGTCGTCAGCTCCATACCCATGCCTGGTGATACCCACAGCGTACGCTTCGTGGAGATCTCTACGCCCAGCGCACCCGGCGCAGCCGTTCCCGCCCCCGGCGCAGGGGTAGGGGCAGCCCCACGTCCACAGGCTTCCCCAGCCCCGACTCCCACGAGCGGCGCCGCCAACGCTAACCTGGTGTCACGGGGAGAGAGGCTCTTCCAAGAAACAGCCGGCTGCCAGGCGTGCCATGGCAAGGACGCTAGGGGAGGCATCGGACCCAATGTCCGCGGCAAAACGGCGGATGACATCCGCTTCCAGCTAGAGGAGAACCCGGCGATGGGGTCTCTGAGACTCACCGAGGACGAGATGGCCGCGGTGGCGGCCTACCTGCAGTCGCTTGCGAGGTAACCCACCTGATCGTTCCCGTCATCACGGTGGGCCTGGTGAGGACTGACGTCATGCAGGAGCTGGGAATCGGTGGATGCTATGCAGTTCATCACCCTGAGCGCGGAAGAGATGGAGGCCGTCTCGGCCTATCTGACGATCTTGGCCGGCTTGTGTTTCGTGGGCGCCATCCGCGATTTCTTGCTGGCCCGGGATACTTATCTGCTCAAGGGGCTGGTGGCCTTTGGGATTGCCGCCTGGGTGGCTTTTCCTCTGCTGAGCCTGCTGGGTGGAGAGATCGGCGTGGGCAGCGGGGTGGTGTCCTTCCCAACCGGGCCCTATGCCCTTGTTGGGGTGTTGCTGGCGGTGACCGGAGGGCTCGGCCTGGGCGTTTTCTCCACTCTGGCCAATGGCTGCCCCTTCAGACAGCATGTCATGGCAGGCCAAGGCGCCGTGAGCTCTGTCGCCTATCTGCTCGGTTTCTACGCCGGGGCCGTAGTCTTTCACTGGCTTGTGGGGCCTTTCATCGGGCGTTTCCTTTAGCTAGCGCCAGCGGGTCTAGGATGAAGGGACTGCAGCTCAGGAAATGCTCTCTCTTTCCAAGAGCTGGCGGCAAAGTTGGACCGGCCCCGCATCGTATTCATCTACGTTCCCCGCGGCCCGCTGCTCACGGGGCACCAACGTAGGGCTTTGGCAGATGCGCCGGGGGGGACCGGCCTCGGCCTAAGCGTCTTCGTCCAGGACTATTTGTTCCACTTTCAGGCGATCAACAACCCTAATTTGCTTGCTCTGGACCTCCACCAGACCCTTCTCCCGCATAAGGCTGAGAGCTTCGGTTACCGTCTGGCGCAAGGCGCCGATAGTATCTCCGATATCTTCGTGGGTATAGTCGGAGACGGTACCTGTGGCTGGGTCCATGTTCGCTAGCAGGAAGTTGGCTAGCCTAACTCTTACCGGGCTGAACAGCGCCTGTTCCAGCCGCTCCTCCAGTTGACCGAGTCGGCTCCCCACGGCCTGAAGCATACGGACCGCTACATCCGGGTGCTGGTTGAGCACTTCCTCGAGGTGCTCTCGAGTTGCGACACAGAGCAGGCTTGGCTCCACGGCCTCAGCGAAACACCCCTGTAGGGTTTGTCCCATCATCCCCATCTCCCCAAAGATGGCAACGGGGTCCAGGCGCCTCACCACCAGCCGCTTGCCTGTAGGGGTAAGGCGGTAAACATCGATGCGGCCCTTCTTCAGGACAAAAAGGCGCTCGTAGGGCTCGTCTGGGGTGAAGAGGAGCGTGCCCGGCGGGCATTCCATTGGCTGCACCCCTTTGAACAGGGGTGCGATCTCTTCCCGGCTCATGGCGCTGAACACGTCAACCATTCGCAGATATTCCATGACAGGCAAACGCTTATTATTCAACACCTGCCCCGGTTTGTGGCCCTTGGCACCCCACTTGAGCCGCACACGCATTATAGACCCTCCCGGCGCTATGATTTGTCGGCAAGACGACATTATTATACTGCGTACACCCTTAGTATAGCTAGTGGGCGCTGGCCAAAAGGCCCCTTTGGGGTGCAGACCGGAAGCGTCGGGGGCGCCACCATGATGTCGGATCCGTTGCGGCATGACGGTGAGACCGCAGGGCTTCTTTTGCTAGGGGAGCATGATGCTCCAGGCCACAAGCTCGAACTTAAGAAGGAGAAAGGTAATGTCAAGGGTGCAACTGGTACAGGTGGAAGATGCCAACGGCAAAGCTAAGGAGGTTTTTGAGGATATCCAGCGGAGCTTCGGAATGGTCCCGAACGTCTTCAAGGCCTACGCGCTTCGGCCGGATATCCTGGAGGCGCAATGGAACAAGGTGAAGGCAGTGATGCAGGAAGGAGATCTGCCTCCCGACCTGAAGCAGATGATCGCTGTGGTGGTCTCGAAGGCGAATGAGTGCCAGTATTGCGTCAACTCCCATTCAGCCGCCCTGGCCATGATGGGCATGTCCCAGCAGCAAATCCGCCAGCTCATAGATGACTTGGAGGCTGCCGACATACCCGCAGGTACCGCCCAAGTGCTAAAGCTGGCAGTCAAGTCCACCAAGGCCCCCAGGTCCATCACCAACCGGGAGATGGAAGATCTCAAGAGACTCGGATACAGCGACTCACAGGTGGTAGAGATATTCTCAGTAGCCGCCCTGTTTACAGCTTTTAACAAGTTTCTCGATACTCTGCAGATCACGGTTGATTTCCCGGCTCCATGAGGGAAGCAGCGGGCACTCGGATAGGCTGCGCCTGCGGTAAGGGCGCAATCGCAAGGGAGGTACTATTATCGTGAGCAAAGTTGCCGTAGTCTCTTATTCCTACAGAGGGGTTACTGACAGGTTGGTCGAAGCCCTGGTCCAGGGCATAACCGAAGGCAGAGGAGAAGTCAATTGTAAACCGGCCGGCGAAGCCAGCATTGCCGACCTTCTGGCCAGCGACGTTTTCGTCCTGGCCTCCGGACAACCCTTCGGAGTCATTGCCGGTCCGCTCAAAGTCTTTCTAGAGTCCTGCTGGATATCGGGTGAGCGCGAGCAGTTGCAGGGCAAACCCTTCACGCATATCATCAACGGCAGCACGGACCCTAAAGACTCGGGTGCTTACCTGGAGAAGCTGGCAGGCTATTTCCAGTGGACCCTCGCCGCCCAGGGCATCTTGACCAAGGCAGATATGGCGGACCAGGTTGTGGAGGCGGCTCGCCAGTTAGGGGTTAGCCTGGCCGATTACCGCCAGTGAGCGGAGGGTCGTCTGAGATGCTCAAGGAACAACAGGCGGAGACGCCGAGCAAGCCCTCCGTTGTCGATTTCCGGTCGGAGCCTGTGCCATGGACTGCCCTTCGCAAGCCGCTCAGCCGGTGCCGGGTCGCCCTGGTAACCACGGCGGGCGTTCACCTTAAGGCCCAGAAGCCCTTTGACGTGGCAGCGAAAGAGGGAGACCCGTCCTTTCGGGAGCTGCCGTCAGCTACGCCCCTGGACCAGTATTGCATCACCCACACCCATTATGACCATTCTGACGCCGATCGGGATATCAACTGCGTTTTCCCCATCAGCCGCGTGAAGGAGATGGTGGAGTGGGGCCAGCTCAGGTCCCTGGCGGGGACCAATTACGGGTTCATGGGCTTCATCAAGGACCTGGAAACGCTGAAGGAGAATGCCCGTACCGTGGCCAGGGCGTTGCTTGACCAGCATGTGGACGTGGTACTGGGCACAGCGGGGTGACCCCTCTGCCACCAGTCCGTGGGACTGGTCCTCAGGGAACTGGAGGCGGCTGGGTTGAGCACGGTGGGGATCTCGCTGATGCCGGGCCTGACCTCCAGGATCAACCCGCCCCGCACCGTCGCCCTTCACTTTCCTCTGGGTCGGGTTGCCGGCCCGCCCTTCGACGTTGGACTGCAGGGCAGGGTAGTGGCCGCCGCACTGGAAGCGGTGGTGCAGATGACTCAACCCTGGACCATCGAGAAGTTGTCCTTTGAATACTCAACGGGGGGAGGTGATGAACGTGAGTAATCTCACCAGGATCCTGGGCAACATTGCCCGCATTCTGGTCACGAGCTGCCAGCCTTGAGGCGCAGACAAACTTGCGGTGGCAAGTAGAATGATGGAGTTCAGCAGAGACGAGCTAGGAGAGGAGGCTTGCCCAACGTCTGCTAAAGTTTGTGGGACCAACGTGGCGAGGGCCCAAAGGACCACGAAGAGAGATTCTGTAGTAGAGCCTTGAGCGGTGCCTCAAGGGCGGCCTTCACGGTAAAGCTCTCAATTGGCGGGCTAAGGCGGCTGAGGAGCCTATAAAGGAGTTCAAACTGATCGACAAGCCCGTGCCCTGGAAGGATCTGGTGGACCAGCGTCTCCTGCCCTCCGAGCTGCGGGTGGAGCTGCTGGCATAGGAGTTGGAGCCCAGGAGAGGAATCGGGAGGTACAAGATGTCCCAGGAGATACAGAATGGGCCGGAGACGGGGACTGAGCGGATTCCATACATAAGCACCCCGGAGCGGGTAAGGCGGCTGGGAGCGGAGCGGGAAGCGCTCTACCGTAGGAACCCCAGTGCCCTGATGGCCTCTTTCCAGGGCCTATGTAAGATGCGGGCCGGTTTGGTGGATGGGCCGGTGACCGAGGAACGGGCGCCCGCGCAGGACCCCCGGTCCCTGGCCCAGGAGATCAAGGCCCTGGCCTCATACTTGGGGGCGGACTTGGTGGGAATCGCCTGCCTGCAACAGTCTTACGTCTTCTTGGAAAGGAATGTGCCTCATACCCACGTAATCTCCCTGGCGGTTGAGATGGACTACGACTTGATCAGGCTGGCGCCCAGCCGCAGGACGTCGACCACGTTGTGGAAGGCTTATAACGACCTGGCGGAGATTACAGTCCACCTGGCGGCCCATATCCGGGGCATGGGCTACCCGGCCAGGGCCCACCATCAGGGCACTGGCGAGCTGCTCCTTGTCCCCTGTGCGGTGGACGCCGGCCTGGGGGAACTCTCCAAGATGGGCTTCCTGATTACTAAGAAATATGGCCCTCGTGTGCGACTGGCAGCCGTGACCACCGATCTGCCCCTGGAGGTGGACCGGCCTGTGGACCTGGGGGTCCAGGACTTCTGCGAGAAGTGCAGCAAGTGCGCCCGCCACTGCCCCAGCAAGGCCATCCCGGAGAGGAAGACCTGGGTGCGGGGGGTACACAAGTGGCAGTTGGATGGGGACCGCTGTGTAGAGACCTTCTCCAAGACCTTCGGCTGCACCATGTGTATCCGCTACTGCCCCTGGAACAAGCCCGACACCCTCTTGCACAAGGTCTCTCGGGAGGCCGCCGTCCGCAGTTCTTTGGGACGCACCCTATTGAACCGTGCCGACGATTGGTTTTACGGGCGATAGCTTGGACTGGCCGTTATCAAGGTTCTTGGGGTAGAACGGGCGTCAGCATTGCGCGCAAGCGGTTGGATGGGACCTCTACCAGCGAAGAACATGACACATACCCCCTTGCCGTATCGCGGGAGGAGGCCGATCGTATGACCGAGTTAGAATAAGGGGGTACGGCAGATTTTTTTGGAGGTGTCGCTTCGTGGTTAAAAGGATGAGCGGTTTTCTGGCAATGGTCTCTTCGGCCGTGGCGTGCCTGGCGTGATTCGCCCCCATAATTGTTTTGCCCCTCGGTCTGAGTGGGCTCGCATTCAGCACTACGGTCTTCTTCTCGCGATACCAGCTCTGGTTCCTGGCACTGGGGATACTGGCCTTGGCCGTAGCCCACTACGTGGTGAGGAGGGCCCATAGCCTCGTGAGGCCGTTCCAAGAAAGGGTGCTCTGGGCTTCAACCGCCCTCAATGCCGTCTCCATTGGGTACTACCTGTATTCCAATTACTACTTCTTGGTCAGATGAAAGGACCGGGACGGGGAACAAGGAACGAGGAACGGGGAACGAGGGACAAGGAATGAGGAAAATGGGGCGAGGGATGGTCGCTGGACGTTGGATAATGGTATTCCTGGCCGTCGCGGTAGCCGCGGCGACTGCTTGCGGGGGCGGTAGCAAACCGGGTACGTCCGGCTACGCGACCATCACTCCACAGCAGCTTCAAACGCAGTTAGATGCAGGGGACGAGCTGACCATCATCGACCTCAGAGAGCCGGAGCTGTACCGGGCCGGCCACATCCCGGGCGCCAAGAACATCCCCTTTGAGCAGTTCGATGGCCGCATCAGCGTGCTCGATCCCGATGACCGGATTGCACTGGTATGCCACACCGGCCCCATGGGGGACGTTTCCGGCAGCCTTTTGGCCGAGAAGGGGTACGGCAAGGTTTCCAATCTGCAAGGGGGCATGGCCTCCTGGAAGGGCAAGCTCGAGAAGTAGGCTCGGGGACGATATCAAGCGGGTTCTTGCTGCACTGTAGGCCAGACTACATTCACCGACGGTGGGGTGGTGTTACACTGGGCCTAAAAGCGGGGGTTGAGATGAGGAAGGAACTTAAGGCTGTCCGCGATACCTCCCATTCCGGCGAAGAGTGCGGTCTCGAGATAGGGATGGAAGAGGCCGCAGGCAGGTTGGCTAACGCCAGCCGGTCCGCGGGCTGGCAGGGAAGATCGGCAGCGGCTGGCGTTGTCGGTTCCGTTATCGCCAGCCTCTGTTGCCTGCCGACGGCGGCAGCACTAGCCCTGGGCCTGGGGCTGGGCACTGTGGCAACGCTCGGCGAGTTGCTGGCATACCAGCGGCTCTTCCAGGTCGCCGGCCTAGCCTTTGCCGGGCTGACCGTCTGGAGGATGCTGCGGGAGAATAGCGGAGTCTGTGGCCTCTCTGAATATCACCGCCAACGGCTGCCGCTGCTGGTGATGGGCTCCTTCGCAGTGAGCTTCGCGGTCCTGAACGTAATTGTGATCCCATTGCTGGAGCGGGCCTCGTAGGCCTTCCTGGATAACGCCCGATGAGGCTCCCGGGTGTCCGTGAGAAACGCAGGAGTCGGAGCCAGAGGCAGACGAAGACGGTTCCCGGCCGCGGCGGGCCCGGCCCGTCCGAGCATTTCTCCGTTTCTGACGTGATTGGCGAGACTAATCCTAGGAGGTAAGATATGCCGGATCAGACGATCCAGTTTTTTGGCGCTCCGTGGTGCCCGGACTGCCAGCGCTCCAAGAAGTTTCTTAATGAGCAGCGGGTCCCTTACCAATGGCACGATATCGATCAAGACGAGACTGCCCGCAGGTACGTCCAGGAAGTAAACAGGGGCAAGCAGATTATACCAACTATCGTTTTCGCTGATGGCTCAATTCTGGTGGAGCCCACGGACGCTGAGCTAGCGGACAAGCTTGGTATGCGGCGACAGGCGAAGCTGCGTTATTATGACCTCGCAATCGTTGGAGCAGGGCCGGCCGGGCTCACCGCCGGTCTCTATGCCTCCAGGGAAGGGATCAGCACTCTCGTTATTGAGCGAAGCGGCATCGGTGGTCAGGCTGCCACCACCCAGGAGATAGAGAACTATCCAGGCTTTCCGGATCCCATCAGCGGCGCCGAGTTGGCCGACCGATTACAGAGGCAAGTGGAGAGATTCGGAGTTGAGCTTCTGGCCGCCCAGGAGGTGACGTCCTTGAGGTCAGTGGGGGAACATGTAGAGATTCGCCTCCAGAGCGGGGATGAGTACTGCCCTGCGTCAATCATCGTGGCCACCGGTTCCACATATCGCCGCTTGGGCACCCCTGGCGAGGGGGACTTCATAGGCGCCGGGGTGCACTTCTGTGCAACGTGTGATGGGCCTTTTTACAAAGGGCAGGACATCGTAGTCGTCGGAGGAGGTAACAGCGCCTATCAGGAAGGCCTTTTCCTTACCAGGTTCGCCAAGAGCGTGACCATATTAGAACGGGGAAAGCAATCGCGAGCCAGCCAGGCTCTCCAGCAAAAGGTGGCGGAGCGCAAGGATATGAAGGTGATAACCGAGACCGTAGTGGAGGAGTTCCGCGGCAAGAGGAGGCTGGAATCCATCGTCGTGAAGGACCATGCAACCGGCAGCACTTCAGAAATGAGACCGGGCGCCGTTTTTCTGTACATTGGCCAGAATCCAAACACGGCCTTCGTCCGGGATACCGTTGAAACGGATAAATACGGGTTCGTCGTGACTAGACCCAACCTTGAAACAAGCCTGGCAGGGGTCTTCGCCGCTGGAGATTGCCGGTCGGGCAGCACTAAGCAGGTGGCCAGCGCAGTGGGCGAGGGCGCGACCGCAGCCCTAATGGTTAGGGAATATCTGGAGAGCCACGGTATGAAGGGGCGTGCCCCTGTCGAGGAATTGGCCGAGGGTTGAGGATTGCATGGGAGAGGGGTGACGCCCATCGAATGCGTTGGGATGAGGTGCACAGGATCAAGGACTTAACGTAGGTTCATGGCGGACCTCGAATACCATCATCCTTTCAAACCGCGCAACACGAAAGCTTGGTTACGTCTTTACCAAAGGTCTGCGCGGCCAGCTTCAACCCCTCAGACATCGTCAGATATGGCGCCAGGGTCTCGACTAGGTCGCGCACGGTCAGGTTGAACTTCACTGCCAGCACGCCCGCATAGATGACGTCGCCGGCGTTCTCAGCTACGACGTGTACACCCAGGATCCGGTCCGTGGCCGCATCAGCGACGATCTTGAAGACCCCGTGCGTGTCCCTGTTCACCAGCGCTCGCGGGACCGCCTTGGCCGGCAGAACCGAGGTTTTGACCTCATATCCAGCCGCGCGGGCCTGGGCCTCGGTCAGGCCGACGGTGGCGATGGCCGGGTTGGTAAAGGTCACGCCGGGCACCACACGCAAATCCAGCCGCCGCTCTACCCCGTTCAGGGCGTTGTCGGCCGCTAACGATCCCTCGTAGGCCGCCACGTAGACGAACTGTGGCCCGATGGTGACATCGCCGGCAGCATAGACCTTCGGGTTGGTGGTGCGAGCGAGATCGTCGATCACGATCTCTCCCCGCTGGCCGAGTTTCACGCCGGCCCGGTCCAGTTGGAGCACTCCGGTGTTCGGGCTGCGGCCGGTCGCCACCAGCAGTTCTTCTCCCTCTACGACGCGCTTCTGCCCATCAACCTCGACGTGCACCCGACGACCAGCCGTGCTGCCCTCGACGCGTTCGAAGCGGGCGCCTGTAATAAACTCAATTCCCTGTTTTGCCATCACCTCGTAAACAGCATCGCCGATCTCCGGATCATATTCCTTGAGAATGCGCGGGCTGCGCTGCATCAGTGTAACCCGGCTGCCCAGGTGGCGGAAAAGTTGGCCGAGCTCCAAGGCGATGTAACCCGAGCCAATGATCACCAGGCTCTCAGGAACCCGCTTGAGATCCAGCGCGCTGGTGCTCGTCAAGTACTCAATCTTGTCGAGCCCAGGGATCGGGGGGACGGCTGGGCTCGCTCCTGTAGCCACGATGAAGCGGTGAGCCTGGATGTCATCACCGTTGACACGAACGGTGCGGTCATCGACGAAGCGTGCCTCGCCATGGATGATCTCCCAATCGTATTCGGAGGCCAACTCCTCGTACTTCTCGCGTCGAAGCTGCCGCACCAGATCGTCCTTCTGTGCCACCATCGCTGCCAGGTCGGCTGCCCCGTTGCGAGTCTTGATACCAGCGAAGGGCTGATGGCCAGCCTGGAAGTAGAGCTCCCCGGCACGGAGGAGTGTCTTCGAAGGTACGCAGCCGATGTTGACGCAGGTGCCGCCCAGGGTGTCCCGTTCGATCATTACCACGCGTGCCCCTGCGTCGCGGGCTTTGATTGCGGCAGCGAAGGCGGCGGCTCCTGAGCCAACGATGGCCAGGTCATAGTCGGTATCGCTGGAAAAGTCCCCCAACTGGAAGCGCGGAGCGTCCAACGCTTCAACGGCGCCGGGCCCATATCCGGCATCTTGCACTGCCTTGGCGAGGGTGCTGGCGTCCAGCGTGGCCGGCGCTCGAAACCGCGCCTCGCCGCGCCGGAAGTCGGCCTTGACCTCGCGCGCTCCAATACTTTCCAGGGCTCGGACGACATGCTGCTCGCATCCCTCGCACGTCATGCCTTGTACCCCCATGCGCAACAACCGTTCAACCATGAATCTGCCTCCTCGTCTTTGGTCCTCTGCGCCTGGGCGAAAACTGCTGCCAGGTAGATTTCGCCCGGGAACTTGCAGCCCTCCGCTTCCTAAGGTGCTGCATAAGGCTCGTCGCTGATGAGCCGCGCCGGGTATTGCTTGGGCACTGCCTTCAAATTATCTGCCGCCGTGGTCAATGATGCTTCATACACCGTCATCTTTCTATGCAATCAGTTGCCCTAATCCCGAAGCCCGCAGCGCGGCTTCCTCCGGGGCTCGCCCTGTGCAGCAATCGGCCAGTTTACCGTCGATCACCACGGCAGGAACGGTTCGAATGCCCAGGCTCTTGGCCCTGCTGGCCACAGCCGGGTCCTTCATATCCAGGACACTGACCTCGCACGATGGGCAGGCGATTCGACTGACCATCTCGACAGTTTCCTCGCACGCGACACATCCTGCGCTGAACACTTCTATCCTGCGCCTGCTACCACTCATGGCTTGCCTCCTTCGTCCTGATTTGCGTATTCCCTGCTAGCGTCCGCACGTCCTGCAAGGAAATCAAACTCATAGCTCAACTGGTAGCGCCCATCATCGGCCTATTGCTCAGGGCATCTAAAATGGGGCATTCAGACGTGGGCCCGCGTCCTTCACAGGCGGATATCAGCTCCATGAGAGCCCCTCTCATCCTCTGAAGGTCCCGGATCTTCTCTTCAATGCTGGTTACCTTGGCTTCTGCTCTTTTCTTTACGTCGCCGCAAGCTGTATCCGGAACAGCTCTCAGCGATAGCAGCTCCGAGATCTCGTTCAGGGAGAAGCCCAGCTCTTGGGCCCGCTTGATAAAGTCAATGCGTGCAGCGAATTCATGGGGGTATTGCCGGTAACCGGATTCCCGCCGCGGGGGCTCGGGGAGGAGCCCCCGTCGCTCATAATAGCGGACCGTCTCCACGTTGACCTTCGCTCTCCTGGCCAACTCACCTATCGTCCAAGCGCCCATCCTTCTCACCTCCCACAAAGTATAAACCCTGTACCTAGGTACGGAGTCAAGAGTGGACTCGTGCAGCCTGTCGTGCCAGCCGCAACAAAACAAAAAAGCCTGGGCGACCGAACATCAATGGCTCGAGACCGGGGTGTGCGCTTTCCAGTGCCAAGCCTCGTCTTTGCGAATCGAAGCCTCGGATAATCGACTGCAGTGAGCCGAAACGCATTCTTCTGTCCTGGGGGAAAGGCTAGGTTTTTCGGGGATGATTCAGGTTCCGTGGGCTACACAGGACTTGAGCCTGTGACCTCCTCTGTGTAAACAGACGCTGGTCGTCGGCGACCCGCTATGCTATTGCGACTTAGGGATCTCAGCCAGGCCCTGCTGTACCGCATAAGCGGCGGCTTGAGCCCGGTTCCTGAGATGGAGCTTGGCCAGGATATTCTTGATGTGATATCTCACCGTGTTCTCGGAGAGGACCAGGCTGGCGGCGATAGCCCTGTTGGTCTGTCCCTGGGCAATGAAGCGCAGGACCTCACCCTCTCTCTCCGAAAGGTCTTCCTTCGGGGAAGGAGGAGCCGGGGCTTTGGCTGAGCGGCGCGAAAACTCTGCCAGTATCTTCGCGGCCAGAACGGGCGATATAGGCGCTTCGCCCCGGGAGATTCCGGCCAGCATCTCCACAAACTCCTCTCCCCGCAGGTTTTTCAGAAGATAGCCCTGAGCCCCTGCCTTGATGGCCTCGAAGAGGTCCTGTTCATCATCGGACACTGTCAGCATGACTATTTTTACTTCCGGCATGTTGGCCTTGATCAGCCTGGTGGCCTCCAGGCCGTTGCATCGGGGCATCTTCACATCCATAAGCACGAGATCGGGGTGTAGCTCTCGCACCTTTTCCAGCGCCTCCAGGCCGTCGCAAGCTTGGCTCACGACTTCCACGCCCCAAGCTGTCAGCAGACTGGCTATGCCATCTCGAAAGAGGGCATGGTCGTCTACCAGCAGCACCTTCATGCTCATCGGACGTAAGCTCCCTTCGGAACTACTAGCTTAACGGTGGTGCCCTGGCCAGGGACGGAGCTCACCTCAAAAGTTCCCCCTACCGACTCGGCGCGCTCCTTCATGGTCCGTAGCCCCAACTGGGGCCACATTCCTCTGGTAATGCGTTCAGGATCAAAGCCTTGCCCATCGTCCTTGACCGTCAGGCACAAGTGGCCGTTGGCAGCGGAAAGTTGAACCGACGCCCTCTGGGCTTTGGCATGCTTTCGCACATTGCTGAGGGCCTCCTGAACGATGCGGATGAGCTGGATTTCAGTGGTAGGCTCCAATGCAACGTCTGACTGACCGTCAACCGTTAGCTCCACCTGGATGGAGTTTTGGCGGGAAAAGCATTCCAGGTACTCTCTGACCGCCGGTATCAGCCCACGGGTTGAGGAACTTGTCGTCCGAAGGCCGACGATGGCCTCCCGGACGTCGGCGTAGACCGTCCTGGCAGCCTCTTCCAGTTGCCCTAGCGCCTCCTCCGCCTGGGGCACCTGGTCCATGGAGAGAAGTCTCCTCACCGCCTGGGTCTTGGTGTTGACATAGCCCAGGACCTGGGCCAGGCCATCATGCATCTCCCGGGCGATGCGGCCCCGCTCCTCCAGGACAGCCAGGTTTTGTACCTTTTGGTGGAGCGCCGCATTCTCGATGGCCACTCCGATGATGCTTCCTATCGAAACCAGGAGTTGTAAGTCTCTCTCCGTCAGGTCCCTTTGGTGGCGCGAAGCGATGTCGAGAGTCCCCACCACGCGGCCACCGGATTTCAAGGGGAGGCAGGCGAAAAACTGGAAGCTTTTTTCTTTAACCGACTGCCTCAGATACCGCGCCTCGTCCGCTAGATTCTGTGTAACGATGGGCTCCCCTTTTAGGGCCACCCGGCCAGGGAACCCGTCCCCGACGGGGAGCCGGTCGATCTCACGGAAAGATTCCGGAAAGAGGCCCCGATGGATGGCTAGAGCCAGCTCGTTCCCTGTAGCCTGAAGCAGCCATATTTCCCCGGCCTCAGCCTGCATCAGCTCCATGACGCTATCTATAGCTGCCACCATGACCTCGTTCAGTTTGAGGCTACTGCTGACTGCCGTCGAAATGTTGTTGAGGGCAGATTGTTCCCGATTGCGCTGCAGCAGGTCTTCGAAGAGGACCGCGTTCCGCACGGCCAAGCCCAACTGACTTCCAATGCCCAGGAGCATGGCGACTTCTGAAGGGGAGAAGCGCCGCTCTCGAGCGCTGGCCAGGGCGATAACCCCCACTACTCTGCCATCCGCCTTCAGGGGAACGCTGACCGATGAGCGGAACCCCAGTTTCTTGGCCACCTCCGCCACGCGGGGGTCCTTCCACAAGTCCGCTAGTATGACCGGATTGCCCGTCTCCACTACTTGGGAGCCGATGGGGTCCGTGCTGAGTTTGGCACGGTGTAGCGGTCCCAAGAGCTCCTCAGGGAACCCTCTGTGGGCCATGTGTACCAATTCCTGCTTGACCTCGTCTAGAACACAGACGATGCCGCCCTGCACTCCCGTAATATCCAGCGCCTTGTTTAGGGCTACCTCGAGCACCTGCTTGAGCTTCAGAGTCTGTCCCAAAGCGGTAGCGGTGGCCGCCGTGGCTTCCAGCTCTCGGTTGTGGCGCAGGACCTGCTGCTCCATCTTACCGATAATAGCGAAGACGGTCTGGGAGAAAATCAAGACACCCGTAAGGGCCAGGGACCATAATGCAAGGAAGCCAGTCCAGCCGTGGAGGACGTCAAAAGGAAGGACGAAGTGGCGCAGATAGTCGAAGGCAATGAGGATGATCGCTGGAACAGCCATGATGATCCACCTGCGCCATCCCAGTTCCGCCAAGGGTCCCCGGCCCTGGCCGGTGCTGGCACTGCCAGGTCTACGCGCCGTTCTTAAGACATTGACCTGATCGCCGGTCTCGTTGCACTCCACGGTTCAGTCCTGAAGAATGTATGTATAGGAATAGTATCACATTGGCGGAGGCGCTGCCAGAAGGGGTCTGTCAGTGTCTAGCGCACGACAGCCTTCTCTGCCATGGACAACAATGATATCCAGATCTTGCCGGGCTTTAGGGCTATCACGTGCCCCGTCTCATCGTAAAAGCGGGTCCAGCCACCCTGGGAAGTGCGTACCCACTTGCCATTGTAAGCCAGGCCATCGCGGAAGACGGTGGCTGGGCCTTCCCCCACCAGATCGAAGTCCAGGGAAGCCGCCCCATTGACGTCCTCGGTGTAGCTGGCGATCGATGTGGGTACCCGCTGGACGATGAGCGTGGTGGCCCGGATAGTTTGGCCTGTAGCTGCGTCCACGTGGGGCCGTCCATCGGTGGACCGAAGATAGTCTCCTGCCTGGGGGTTATACCGGAATTCTCCCTGGCTGGGTGACGGGTAGGGTAACCGTATCTCGGTAGCGGGAATTCCCCCCTCAGGCGGACTCTCGGAAAGGGGGAACCCTTCCAGGGTGGCCTCGCGGCCATACCCGAGGGCCTCTCCTCTGCTACGTACCCGGGAAACAGTTGTGAAGACGTTGTGGGGTGCAGCCCGCTGCCGGAGGAAGTAGTAGGCCCCAGCGTTGAAGAATTGGTCCACATCCAGCAGCTTGGAGGCCCTGATGGCGGCCATCTCCGCCGGGGCTCCTCCCACGTGAGCGAACAAAGCCTGGAACTGGGGCACGATGTGCAGGTCCACCCGCCGGGCGCTGCGAACTGGCCCCACTTCGGTGTCCTCCGTATGATAGATGGCGGTGAAGCGGGTTATGCCTCCCTCGGCCATGTGTTCGTAGACTACGCAGGCTTGGTCAAGGCCCACTTGCGGGCGGGCGCCGGGCGCGTTGTCGATCTTCACGGCCACGGGCCGGAGCCGCGCCAGCGATGGGTCGTCCAGAGGCTTCCCGCAAAGAGAAGCAGCGATAGGGGCGGTTTTCGGGGGCGATGGTCGGGGAGAAGAAGGGTTGGGGGTCTGGATTGGCGGAGGCTCGAAGGGGACCCCTACGAACGAGGCCAAAGACACCCGTTCCGTCGGAGGCTCTGCCAGGTCTATGATGCGGATAATGCCCGCTGAGTTGGACTCTCCAGGAAGTGCCGCCGGCAGTCCTGAGCGGTTCTGTTGCCCGGACTGTCGATATACTGCCACTTGCGCCGTCCTGGCGCCTCTGCTGATCAGGGAAGGGAAGATCTCAACCTTAATCACTTCGCCGCTCTGCCAATTGCTGGGCGGATACCACAGAGAAGTCAGGCCGGCGTACTCGTATGCCTCCGGTTGCAGTCCCAACAAGGGGGCGATGAAGAAGACCAGCCTGTAATCCCCAACCAACGGACGCAGGGCTCTCCAATAGGTGGTTAGGTGTACTAGGTCCTGCCCGGAGGCCTGGTAATCGTAGGCCACCAGTTCCAGGGAATCGCCGAACCGGGCTTGCAGGGGAAAGGCCTCCTCTCCGGAGTTGGCTCGCAGGAAATCATAAAACCCTTCCGGCATCCGGCTCTGCCCGGTCAGCCCCCGGCGCAGGAGGGCCACGCCTTCTTTGGCGTCGACCACGCTGAATTGCCCCGTGTCGACCATCTCCCGGAGCTTATCGTGGATGCCTTTCATTACTGCCGGGTCGCTGGAGGCCGTTACGTCCGTGAGAACATACTCAGCATCGCCAACTACCGGGAAGAGGTAGGGGCTGCCCTTGGGCCCGAGGTAGATCATCAGGTTGGGCTGGATGGAGATGGACGCGCCTGGAGGTATCTTGTTAAGGAGATCGGATACCAGGCGTTGTCTTTCGGGGTCGGGAGATGTGCTCCCCGGTATCGTCTCCGCCGGTAGCTTGCAGGCAAACAGCAAGACTGCCAGCAATAGAACTCCCAGGAATTGCAGAACCCTCGCCACTATTCAGCCGCCGACATGGTCGGATTAACATCTATCAGGTCGCTCATGCTCCGGTGTATAGCGCCCGCAAGATGCCCCTCTTCACAACTGGTTGAGCCTCTATTCTATACGTTCGATCTTTCCGCTACGATCAACAACGAAAACGTACGGCACGGATTCCAAGTCGGCCGTGTCACCGTTCTTGCGGGAGAACACGTAAAGGTAATAGGCCTCTCCCGTGATCGCCCGGTGCCCCCCGACATAGGTTACGGTTGTGTAACGGACGCCCCTATCCTTAAGTTCATCTAATTGGCTCTGAATTGTGGAAACCTCTTGCCCCTGGGCTTCCAATGAGTGGACCAAGTCATCGCTTAGCGAATTCCAGATGAGCTGGGCATCGAAATTCGTCTGTCCACGCGCGAAGGTCTGGACCGATGTTGGTGGGTTGGTCTTTCCCAGGACCTTCACGGGCGATTCCCATAGTCCTAATGCTCCGGTGATCAAGACAACCACCAAGACGAAAATAATGGCGCTGGCCACCTTGTTTCGGCTGAGCCATGTCAAGGGGCTCCCGGACTTCACCCCGTCCTCTTCCATACCGTACCTCTCTTTTCTTTCCCAGGGTAGCTATCAGCTCCCTTAACATTCAGTATAGCTGAAAATGCACCCAGATTTCATCTTTGCGCTTACAGAGCAATCCTTGAACAAGCTGCCCAATGGTGTTAGGCTATGTTTAGGCGGGTAGACACGGCGGGAGGCTGGAAATGACGGAAATAACCCGCTCCAAAGTTGTCTTCCTGGCGAGGCGTACTGTCCAGGGGTTCACGGATGATAAGTGTCTGAGCCTTGCTGCTCCCGTAGCGTATTATGGTTTTTTGTCGCTCTTCCCTCTGATTCTTTTCCTAATTGCCGTTTTCAGCCCTCTCCTGCAGTCGCCCGGCGTCCAGGACCAGTTGTTATCCCAGTTGGGCAGCTACCTGCCGGGCGCCCAGAGCTTCGTGCAGGACGTAATTCAAGGGGTCCTGGTTGGGAATGGAGAGTAAAGAGCTGGTTTTCCCCCAGCCGGACCTGGTAGAGCAGAAAGGAAGGACACCGTGGATAACACCAAGATTAGGGGCAAAGTCATTGACCGAGAGGCCCAGAGATTAGGGGTTGGTTCTGCCCAGAAGGCCCCGGATGCAGACATAGCGCTGGCTTCCCAGGGTGACGCTGGGGCAGCCGCCCGAATCCTGGCGCTGATGGGTGGAGAAGACCGCTTGGTGCAGGCCAGAACAGCGTCAGGCTTGATCAAGGGGGCCGCGGCTCCGCTGTGGGATTACGTTTTGGAGTACGCTGGCTTAGGGACTTGGGCAGGCCGGAAAGTGAATTTGCCCGGCTCCATTCGGCGCCGGACCCTGATGCCAAGACTTACGGCCCTCTTTCTAGACCGTCGGGATGGGTCCGCCGGGAGGGAGCGGGAGGCTGTTCTGATGAGGGGGCTTGGCAGTCCCGAGGCGCGAGTGCGGCGGTTTGCCGCTACTGTTCTGGGGCAATGGGAAAGCTACGTCGATCCGGGGTCTCTGGTACCGCTCTTGACCGACCCCGATGTCGGCGTACGTCTGAGGGCCGCTCGCGCCCTGGGCAGGATGGGCGACCCCCAGGCTGTGCCGGCTCTG
>ORJL011586822.1_pt1 | contig 40470 bp, 35 predicted proteins | sample 1779941 | NCBI WGS metagenome assembly ORJL01 (sample SAMEA104232317, study PRJEB22302) | groundwater metagenome | biome: forest; feature: aquifer; material: groundwater | place: USA | collected 2011-08-07 | depth 5.8 m | reverse complement strand
CTTCTGGGCCGCGCCCTGGCTGCCGACGCCGCTGCCGGCGCTGGCCGACTGCCTGGTCTATGCCGCCGCCATCGCTATGCTGGCGCCGCCGCTGCTGCGGGTGAAGAACCGGCTCTACCTGCTGCTGCTGCCGATACTCGCCGCGCTGTTCCTCGCCAACCTGGTGTTCCACCATGCCGCGGCGCGCGGCGATGCCGCACTCGCCGGGCTGGCCCTGCGCGGCGCGATCTGGGCCATCGTCGTGCTCTACGTGCTGAAGGGCGGCGTGCTGGCGCCGATCTTCACCGGCAATGCGCTGCGCGAAAAAGGCCGCGGCGACCAGGCGCCCTTCATCATGAGTCTCGAAGCCGCCGGGCTGGCGGCGCTGCTGCTGCTCGCCGCCAGCGACCTCGGCGGCGCGCCCGCCACCTGGACCGGTTTCGCCGCCCTGGCCTGCGCCCTGCTCTACGGCTGGCGCAGCGCGCGCTGGCAGGGCTGGCGCGTGGCCGACGTGCCGCTGCTGCTGCCCATGCACTTGGGCTTTGCCTGGTTGCTGCTGGCGTTTGCCTTGAAGGCCATCGCCGACCTCAGCGGCGCCCTGCCCGAGTCCGCCTGGCTGCATGCTTTCACCATAGGCAGCCTCGGCCTGATGATGCTGGGCCTGATGACGCGCGTCAGCCTGCGCCACACCGGGCGCCCGCTGGTGGTGCCGCCGGTGATGCTGATTGCCTATGGGGCGATGTCTGTCGCCGCCGTGTTGCGCGTGGCGGCAGGAGTCGGCGCCCAGCACACGGCGCTGATCGGGCTCTCGACCCTGCTCTGGGCCGGCGCCTTCGTCCTCTACCTGATGCGGTTCGGCGCCATCCTCGTCGCGCCCAGCCTGCCGCGCGCGGCGCCAGGCCCCTGACGGCGGCCCTATCCCGCCATCGCCGCATCCAGGGCCGGCAGCCAGACATTGAATCCGAGCTTGGCCGTTTTCTCGCGCAGGGCTTGCAGGGCCGTGACCAGGTCGGTGCCGGTTTCGCCCCGTCCATGGCGCGCCAGCAGGCGCCCGCGGGCGACGACGAGCTCGCTCCAGGGTATCGGCTCCGGCGCGGTATAACTCTCCAGCGCGGCGCAGTAGCGTTCGACTGCATCGAAGTCGCGCGACTCCAGGCTGGCGTCGATGGCGCAGGCGCGGAAATCGAAATGGTTGTGGCTGATGCTGCCCTTTGCCAGCAGGGCCTCGCCCTCGGCCAACGCCCGCTGCCGTTCCGCCTCGTCGGTGCTGATCTGCGCCAGGGCGCCGAGCGCGGTCGGCCCGATGAAATCCATGGCCGTGCCGCGGCAGAACGCAAGCGCGTCGCGCGCCTGCGCCAGCGCGCTTTGGCGACGGCCGGCACGGAATTCGAGCAGGGCGCGGAACACCAGGTCCTCCGCCTCGAAGCGCGTCGCGCCCAGCGCCCGCGCCAGCACCTGCGCGCGGTCCAGATGTTCGAGCGCGGGTTCCAGGTTGCCCACCAGCCAGCCCTGGGTGTAGGCAACGGTGAGTCGGGCAACAGCCTCGGTACGCTGTGCCGATACCCGCCTGGCCATCTCCAGGGCTTCCTCGCCGATGGCCAGCGCCTCATCGATTCGCCCAAGAAATTGGCAGGTCCAGCCCAGCATGTGCTTGTTGGCGACTTCGATGCGGCCCAGACCATGACTATGGGCCAACTGCGTGCACACGCGAAAGCGCTCGTTGGCGGTGCGCATGCGTCCGCTCACATAACTGGCATCGCCCAAGCCTGACAAGGCGTTGGCCTCGGCCTCGATCGACCCGGCGGCGCGCGCATGCTTCAGGGCCGACTCGTGCTCGCGCAGGCAGTCGACGGAGCGGCCGAGCACGAAGTAAAACCCGCCGCGCAGATGGTGCAGTCGCGCCAGATCGAGGTCCGAACCTGCAGCGCGCGCCAGCGGCTCGGCTTCGGCCAGCGCCGCCAGCGCGGCATCCGCCTGGTCGAGGATACGCATCGCCGCCGCCTGCAGGATCAGGATCGGCGCACGCTCGGCCGGCGTGGCGGCATGGTCCAGCGTCTCGCCCGCCGCGGCGATCGCCTCCTGGGCGCGACCGCCGTCGAGCAGCATGCGGGCGCGCATGAGGCCCAGGGCATGGCGCTCGCCGGGCTCGCGCGCCAGGGCCAGGCCGCGTTCGGCCAGTGCCACGGCACGCTCGTAGCGGTAGCGCTGCGCCTCGGCGCTGCTGGCGGCCAGATAGGCGCCGGCAGCGCGGGCGTCGCCGGCCAGCTCATAGTGCTCGGCACACAGGCCCGGATCGCGCGCGGCGAACCACTCCGCGGCACGCGCATGCAGTTCGCGGCGCCGCGATTTCAGCAGCGACTCGTAGGCGCCGTCGCGAATCAGGGCGTGGCTGAACAGCCAGTCGGCGCCCGCCGGCCGCAGCAACTGGCGCGCGACGAGATCGCCGCAATCGCAGGATTCGTCCGCCACCAGGTAGCGCAAGGCCTCCAGCGAGAAGCGCTGGCCGAGTACCGCGGCCGCCTGGAACAGGTGGCGTACGGCGACCGGCAACTGGTCCATGCGCGCCAGCACCAGCGCCTGGATCGAGCCCGGCAGGACGACCAGGGCCGGGCTGCCGGCATTCAGCAACAGTTGTTCGAGGAACAGCGGATTGCCCTCGGCGCGCTCGACGATGTCGCGCATCGCCCCGGCATCGAGGCCGGCAAAGCGGGAGGCCAGCTCGACCGCACTGTCGGCGGCGAGCGGTGCCAGGTCGAACGAGGTGACAAACCCGGTGACACGTACCTCGCGCGCCATGTCGCGCAAGCCTGTACGCGTCGGGTCGCCGTCGATGCGCGTGGTCAGCACCAGCAGCAGCGGCCCGTCGGCAGGGACGCCGGCCAGCGCCGCAATTCGTTCCAGCGTCGCGGCATCGGCCCAATGCACGTCCTCGACCAGCAGCAGCAGCGGCCGGCGTCGTGCCGCGGCGCGCACCAGCCCGACAAGCGCGGCGCGGGCGCCCTGTTCGCGCACGGCACCCGTCAGCGCCGCGTCGAGTGCGCGCAGTTCCGGTCGCGGCGCGATGTCCAGCAGCTCGCACAGAAACAGCTCCTGCTCGGGTTCGACCCATCCGGCAGCGAGGGCCTCGGCCAGCGCCCTGCGGCTGTCGTCGGCGCCGGCGTCGGCGGCGATGCCGAGCAGGCTGCGCATCAGGTTGCGCATGGCGTCGCCGCCGCGGCCGACGCTGAAGTCGAGCACCGCGGCGGCATGGCAGGACAAGCCATGCTGTTGCGCAAGGTCGCCGAACTCCGCGACCAGACGCGTCTTGCCGATGCCCGGATCGCCGCGCACCAGCGCCACGCCGCCGCGTGCCTGCTCGCCGCAAGCCCTTGCCATATCCGCGAAGCGCTCCAGTTCCGCGTCCCGGCCGACGATGGGCGTGCGCGCCACGGGGTCCGCGACAAGTTCGCCGACGACCCGGTAGGGCGTGATCCGCTGTTCCTTGCCCTTGACCTCGATCGGTTCGCCGACCGTCACGGAGAACTGCGCGCGGACTTCGCGCCAGGTATCGGGACCGATCACCACCTCGTCGGCGGCGGCCAGCCCGAGCAGGCGTGCGCCGGTGTTCACGGTGTCGCCGGTAAGGGCGAAATGCCCGTCGCGCGAATCGCTGCGCCGCGCCACGATCAAGCCGGTGTTGATGCCGCTGTGCATCGTCAATGCATGCCCGACGCGATGTTCGACCTCCCGGCCGATGGCACGCACCGCGGCATGCAGCTCGATCGCCGCCCGCACCGCCCGTCCCGGATCGTCGCGCCGCGCCACCGGGATGCCGAACAGGGCGACCACCTCGTCGCCGATGAACTGGTTGATGACTCCGCCATGACTGCCGACGATGCGGGTCGCCGCCTGCTTGATGCGCCGCATGATGAGCTCGACCTCCTCGGGATCGAGCCGCTCGTTGAGCGCGGTATAGCCCGACAGGTCGGAAAACACGATGCTGGCATGGCGCCGCTGGCCATCCTCGGGCGCGAGCCCGGCGATCCGCGTGCCGCAATGCGGACAGAATTTCGCGTCGACCGGCAACGCTTGATGGCAGTTGGCGCACGTCATGCGAACAAGTATGCGCGCGGTGCCGGGGCCGCGTAAAGCGGCAGGCATGGCGCCACTGGGCCCAAATTTGCTACATTCCGCTCCATGAGCATCAACGTCGCCCACCTGCTGGCGCGCGCTGCCCGCATCCATCCGCGGCAGGCGGCGCTGGTGCGCGGCACGACAGTGCTGGCGAACTATGCCGAACTGGGGGCACGGGTGGCACGGCTGGCCGCCGGGCTGGCCGCCCGGCTGCAACCCGGCGAGCGTGTCGCGCTGGTGATGAAGAACTGTCCGCAGTACGTGGAACTGATGTTCGCCTGCTGGCACGCCGGCCTGGTCGCAGTGCCGATCAACGCCAAGCTGCACCCGAAGGAGCTGGAATTCATCTTCGCCGACAGCGGCGCGCGCCTGTGCTTCGTCAGCGCCGAGCTGCAGCCGGCCGTAAGCGCGCTGGCCGGCGCCGGGCTGCATGACGTGATCGACGTCGATGGCGCTGCCTATGACGAACTGTTTGCCGCCGCGCCGGCGGAGATCGCGCCGCGCACCGCGGACGACGCCGCCTGGCTGTTCTACACCAGCGGCACCACGGGGCGGCCCAAGGGCGTAACGCTGACCCAGCGCAACCTGATGGCGGCGGTGCTGAATTACTTTTCCGACGTCGACGGCATCGCGCCGGGCGACGCCATCATCCATGCCGCGCCGATGTCGCACGGTTCGGGCTTCTACATGCTGCCCCACGTCGCCCAGGGCGGCGTCAACGTGGTGCCCGAATCGGCGGGCTTCGAGCCGGCCGAAATCCATGCCCTGCTGCAGGCGCATCGCGGCGTGACGATGTTCGCCGCGCCGACCATGGTCAAGCGCCTGGTCGTGCATGCCGACGAGGCCGTCACGCCGGCCCTGAAGAACATCGTCTATGGCGGCGTGCCGATGTATGTCGCCGACTGCAAGGCGGCCCTGCGCCGCTTCGGCTGCAAGCTGGTGCAGATCTACGGCCAGGGCGAATCGCCGATGACCATTTCCTGCCTGCCCCGGGCCTTCCATGCCGCCAGCGCCGACCCGCGCTGGGAACACCGCCTGGCCTCGGTCGGCCATGCCTTCAGCGGCGTCGAGCTGATCGTTGCCGACGCCGACGACAAGCCGCTGCCGGTCGGCGAAATCGGCGAGGTGCTGGTGCGCGGCGACACGGTCATGGCCGGCTACTGGAACAACCCCGCCGCCAGCGCCGAGACTTTGCGCCACGGCTGGCTGCACACCGGCGACATGGGCAGCCTGGACGAGGAAGGCCTGCTGACGCTGAAGGACCGCAGCAAGGACCTGATCATTTCCGGCGGCTCGAACATCTATCCGCGCGAAATCGAGGAAGTGCTGCTGCGCCATCCGGCGGTCGGCGAAGTCTCGGTGGTGGGCCAGGCCGACGCCGAATGGGGCGAGATCGCCGTCGCCTTCGTCGTCGCGCGCGGCGCCGCGCCGGACACGGCCGAACTGGATGCCCTGTGCCTGGCCAACATCGCCCGCTTCAAGCGGCCCAAGCGCTATGTGATGGTCGAGGCACTGCCCAAGAACAACACCGGCAAGGTGCTGAAGACCGCTTTGCGCGAACTGCTCGCCGCGCGCGGCTAGCTGGTATGCTCGCGCCATGACACCGAGCCAGATCGTCCAGTTTCTCGACCAGCACGTCGTCGGCCAGGACGAAGCCAAGCGCCAGCTCGCCGTCGCGGTCTACACCCACTATCGCAAGCTCGAAATCGCCACCCCCGACGGACTGGAAATCATCAAGAGCAACGTGCTCCTGATCGGTCCCACCGGAACCGGCAAGACGCTGTTGTGCGAAACCCTGTCGCGGGTGCTGCAAGTGCCCTTCGTCACGGCCAACGCCACGTCGCTGGCACAGAGCGAGTACGTCAACGAGGAAATCGAGGCGATCCTGCAGCGGCTGATCGACAAGGCGGCTGGCAACATCGAACACGCGCAGCGCGGCATCGTCTTCATCGACGAGATCGACAAGCTCAAGGCCATCGACGGCCACCAGGGCAACATCCGCGGCACCTCGGGCGAAGGCGTGCAGCATGCCTTGCTGAAGATCATGGAAGGCGCCCCGGTCAGGCTGGGAGGCTCGCACTACATCGACACCACGCAGATCCTCTTCATTTGCGGCGGCGCCTTCGTCGGCATCGAGGAGATACTCGTCCGCACACACTCCTTCGGCTTCATCTCGACCTCCGAGGACGACAACCAGAAGCTGCTCGACCGCCTCAACGCCCGGGTCAAGCCCACCGATCTGTTCGAGTATGGGCTGATCCAGGAATTCGCCGGCCGCCTGCCCATCGTCGCCACGCTGAAGCCGCTCTCGCGCGAGATGATGGTGCGCATCATGACCGAGCCGAAACAGTCGATCTACGGCCAATACCGCCAGATCCTGCAAACCACCGGCGTTGAGCTGACGATAGAGCCGCTGGTGTTCGAGCAAATTGCCGACCTGGCCATGGAATACAAGGTCGGTGCGCGCAGCCTGCGCGGCATTTTCGAGGAAATGCTGACGCCGGTGATCTACCTGGTGCCGGACCATCCGGAAGTACGCCAGGTCAGGATCACCTCGCTGTTCGAAAACCCGCGCTACATCGGCAACCGCAACCCGGCCTGAACACCGGACACGGTAACCCCGCCCGAGAGGAGAACACGACATGAAAGCTTCGACAACGCGTCCCCGCCGTCGGCCGACGGCGTGAAATTCTCGTAGCGCCAGCGCCGACTTTCACCCGGAGGATCAGGAACCATGGCCAGAAAAACGCCCGCTGCGAAGCCTGTCCCCTTGCGCGAGCGCCTGCTGACGGCGCGCCCCGACCTGCTCGATTTCCGCGACCTGATGTACACGCCGACGCTGGTTGAAGTCCCCACCCGGCGCGAACTCGGCGAGTATCGCAAGTCCAGGGTGCCGATTCTCGACCAGGGGCGCGAGGGGGCGTGCACCGGCTTCGGTCTCGCCACCGTGGTGCATTACCTGCTGCGCACCCGCCGCCGCGTACCCGACGCGCAAGGCATCAGCCCCTACATGCTCTATGACCTGGCGCGCCGCTACGACGAGTGGCCGGGCGAGGATTACGAGGGATCGAGCTGCCGCGGCGCGATGAAGGGCTGGCACAAACACGGCGCCTGCGGGCTCGAACTGTGGCCGGCATCGGGCACCGGCGCGCTGTCCGAGGCGATCGCAAACAATGCGGCTCAGCGCCCGCTGGGGGCCTATTTCCGCGTGAACCACCGCGACCTCGTGGCGATGCACGCGGCGCTCGCCGAGGTGGGCATCCTCTACGTCAGCAGCAGCGTGCACTCGGGCTGGGATGCCGTCGGCAAGGATGGTTCCATTGCCCTGGTCGATGACGATCTCGGTGGCCACGCCTTTGCCATCGTCGCCTACGACGAACGCGGCTTCTGGCTGCAGAACTCCTGGGGCGACGGCTGGGGACACCATGGCTTCGGCCATGTCGGCTATGAAGACTGGCTGAAGAACGGTACCGACGCCTGGGTGGCGCGGCTGGCAGTGCCGATCGAATTGCCGACGGGCGGCACCACCGCGCAACAGGCTTTCGCCGGCACGCTGAGGGCCAAGGCCTATTCCTGCAAGGAGCTGCGGCCGCACGTCGTCAGCCTCGGCAACGACGGCCGGCTCGACCCCGGCGGCGACATCGGCACCAGCGCCGAACTGGTGCGCGAGATCGTGCGCAATGACATTCCGCGCATCACCGCCGGCTGGAAAAAGAAGCGCATCGTGCTGTATGCCCATGGCGGCCTGGTCGGCGAGGAGACGGCGCTGCAGCGCATCGCCGATTACCGCAAGCCGATGCTGGAGGCCGAATGCTATCCGCTGGCCTTCGTCTGGCACAGCGACGCCTGGAGCACGATCCGGAACATCCTCGAAGACGCGGTGAGCCGGCGGCGCCCGGAAGGATTTCTCGACGCCGCCAAGGATTTCCTGCTCGACCGCCTCGACGACGTGCTGGAGCCGGTGGCGCGCGGCGCCGGCGGCCGCGCGATGTGGAACGAGATGAAGGAAAACGCCCTGCGCGCGACCACCCTGGCGCAAGGCGGCGCGCGCCTGGTGCTCGACGAACTGGCGCGGCTGGCGGCGCAGGACCCGAGCTATGAATTTCACGTCATCGGCCACAGTGCCGGCAGCATCCTGCATGCCCCGCTGATCCAGTACCTGACCACCGCCGGCACCATCGCCGGCGGCCCCATGGCCGGCCAGAACGGGCTGGGCCTGCGCGTGGAATCGGCGACGCTCTGGGCGCCGGCAATTTCGACCGCGCTGTTCAAGGAATCCTGGCTGCCCGCGCTGGCCGGCGTTGCCCGCTTCGCCCTGTTCACCCTCGATGACCAGACCGAACAGAACGACCATTGCGCCGGCATCTATCACAAGTCCCTGCTTTACCTCGTATCGAATGCCTTCGAGGAGACGATGCGGATTCCGCTGATCCATCCCGAGGGCGAGCCCATCCTCGGCATGCAGAAATTCATCGAGGCGGACGACGCGCTGAAGCAGTTGTTCGCCTCCGGCAAGGGCGACTGGATAGTGGCGCCCAACAATGCGCCGGACAATTCCTCGGGCGCCTCGCGCACCCTGCACCATGGCGACTTCGACGACGACGAGGCGACGGTGCGGGCCACCCTGGCCCGCATTCTCGGCAGCGGCAGCTCGGCAACGCCGTTTGCCTTTGCCGCATCGGGCCAGAGTCGTCGCGCGGTGCGGCGCAAGATCGGGCAGACGGGCCGGTATTCCGGCGGGCGCTGAGGCTTATCGTGGCGCGCCGGCGCGGCGAGATGCGGCAGCTTCAACTAAATATCCTTATACCCAAATTCGGCAAATCGAATCCGCGCCAATTTTCCTGCTGCTAGAGTCGAAAGATAACTACAGCGGGAGAATGGTCATGGGCATGCTGGACTGGTTCAAGAGTGTCATGAAGGGCGACGACAAATCGGCCGCGGTGCTGGCGCCGGGAGCCGACGAAAAGAGCGCCGAAGTCGCCGGCCTCAACTTCAAGACGGCGGTCGACGCCCACATGAAGTGGAAAGTCCGCCTGGAAACCTACATCAACGGCACCAGCACCGAGCAGCTCAAGGTCGAGGTGGTCTCGCGCGACGACCAGTGCCCGCTCGGCAAGTGGATCCACGACGTGGGCGGCGAGAAGTTCGGCTATTCCGAAACCTTCTTCGACATGAAGGCACACCACGCCCACTTCCACCGCTGCGCCGGCGAAGTGCTGGCGGCGGCTCAGGCGGGCGAGACCGCCACGGCCACCAAGCTGTTGCAGGGCGGCGATTACATCAAGGCGTCGGAGCGGGTCAAGATGCTGCTGGCGCGGATGTTCATCCTCGCCTCGGACGGCAAGGAGGCGATCGACTCCCATCTCAAGTGGAAGGAGCGCCTGCGCTCCTACATCAAGGGTCAAAGCCACGAGGAACTCTCGGTCGACAAGGTTTCCCGCGACGACATGTGTCCCCTGGGCTACTGGATCAACGGCATCGGCGGCGAGCGTTTCGGCAACACGCCGGCTTTCTCGGTGCTCAAGGCACGCCACAGCCATTTCCACCGCTGCGCCGGCGAAGTGCTCGGCGTCGCCCAGCAGGGCGAGCGCGACAAGGCGCTGCAATTGCTGGAGCATGGCGCCTATCCCGACGCCTCGCAGCAGGTGGCGGCCGCGGTCGTCACGCTCTTCGAAGGGCAAAAACAGGCCGCTTGATCGGCGCCGGCGCGGCGATTGTGCCGCGTCCGGGATTGTTGGATAATCCTTTGTATACCGCATACAAAGGATTCCGCCATGCCCGTCCGCTTCGCCAATCCGCTGCTCGCCACGCCTTCCCGCCCCCTGCCGCGCGCGGTTGCCGTCATCGGCGCCGGCACCATCGGCCCCGACATCGGCTACTACCTCAAGAGCGCGATTCCCGGCCTCAAGCTCTACCTCGTCGATGTCTCGCAGAAGGCCGTGGAAAGCGCGCTGCTGCGCTTCGCCGAGTATTCGAGGAAGGCCGTGGCGCGCGGCAAGATGAGCGAGGCCGAGGCGAAGGACGTGATCCACAATCTTTACGGCACGCTGGATTACGCCGACATCGCCGACGCCGACTGGGTGATCGAGGCGGCCACCGAGAACCTGTCGCTCAAGCGCCGGATATTTGCCCAGATCGAGGCCGTGGTCCGGCCCGACGCGCTGATCACGTCCAACACCAGTTCGCTGCCGGCGGAACTGATCTTCTCGGAACTGAAGCAACCTTCCCGCGCCACGGTGACCCACTTCTTCGCCCCGGCCTGGCGCAATCCGGCCGTCGAGGTCATCGCCTGGGAGCAGACCGACCCGGCCGTGGTCGACTACCTGCGCTGGGCCTTCTGCATGACCGGCAAGGTGCCGCTGGTCACCGCCGACGTTGCCTGTTTCATGCTCGACCGCATTTTCGACAACTGGTGCAACGAGTCGGCCATGCTGCTCGATCGCGCCACCGCCGCCGAGGTGGATAGCGTCGCCGCCGAGTTCGTCCATGCCGGGCCCTTCTTCGTGCTGAACCTGGCCCACGGCAACCCCATCATCACCGAGACCAACAGCCTGCAGGCCGAGATGGAAGGCGACCACTACACCCCGGCGCCGATCTTCAAGTCGGTCGAAACCTGGGTCACGGTGCCGCCCGGCAAGCGCGTGGCGGTCAGCTCCGACACGGCCCAGGCGGTGCGCGAGCGCCTGCTCGGCATCCTGTTCTCGCAGAGCGTGGACATCGTCGACCGCCAGATCGGCGACCCGGCCGACCTCGACCTCGGCTGCCGCCTGGCACTCGGCTTCAAGAGCGGCCCGCTCGACCTGATGCAAAGCCTGGGCGAGCCGGTCACCGGCCGCGCGTTGATCCGCCTGCGCGACGAGCGCCCCGGCATGCCGATGCCGACCCGCCCCTTCGACGCCTACCAGGGCTTCCTGCGCCACATCCTGGTCGACGACCTGGGCGACGTGAAGGTGATCACCCTGCGCCGCCCCGAAGCCATGAACGCGCTGCACGACGAAATGAACCACGAAATCCTCTCGGTCATCCAGCGCTACGAGAACGACCCGACGGTCACCGGCTTCGTCCTCACCGGCTACGGCACCAAGGCTTTCTGCGCCGGCGGCGACATCGGCCGCTTCGTGGACATGCTGGGCGATGCCGACGCCTCGGCGCAATACGCGCGCGATTGCTCGCGCCTCCTGGTGCACCTCGACAAGATGAAGAAGCCGGTGGTCGCGGCGCTCAATGGCATCGCCCTGGGTGGCGGTTTCGAACTGGCTTCGCGCTGCCACGGCATCGTGGCGCTCAAGCGCGCATGGATACAGATGCCCGAGGTCACGCTGGGCATTACCCACGGCATCGGTGCCATGGCCGTGCCCTACCGCCGCTGGCCGCATGCGGCGCCGACCTTCAACGCCATGCTGCGCACGGCGGAACGCCTGAAGGCCGGCCGCGCCCACGAGCTGGGCATCATCGACGCGCTGGCAGACGACACCGCGCAACTCGTCGCCACGGCCGTGGCGCGCGTGCACGAGCTGTCAGGCAAGCTCAGGCCGATCGGCGACGCGCCGGTCAACATCAGCATCGACCCCGTGGAGGCCCGCGCCGCCAGCGGCCAGGTGCTGAGCCGCGAATGCATAGACCTGATGGAGCGCTCCATCCTCGAGGCGGCGGCGGCGGCGAGCTTCGCCGAAGCGCTGGAGGTCGGCTACCGCTCCTTCGGCCTTTCCGCCTGCCTGGACAGCGCGCGCGAGGGCATCACCGCCTTCAAGGAAAAACGCACGCCGGATTTCAGCAAGACGAAGTGAGGCGCCGCCGGGCCGTCAGCCTCAGGGCATGATCTCGACGTAGTCGTAGACCTCGGCGCCGACCAGGCGGCTACGCACCGGCAGCGTTAGCCGCGCGAACCAGTCAGCCGGATCGTGGCGGTCGATTTCGCGGCCCATGAAGCGCAGCAGCTCGCAGATCGGCTCGACCACGTTGGCGCGGTAGCGCTCGTCCTGGCGCACATAGGCCAGGTGCAGGTTCTTCATGCAGTTGCCGCGACACCAGGCGTAGGCCTCGCAGCCCTCGCAGGGCATGGCCGGCGTCGGCTGCAGCGGGCTCTTCTTCAGCCAGTTGCCCTGGATCCCGCCCATCTTCATGTCATGGGCGTACATCATGTCGGGACAGGGATAGATGTCGCCGTTGGGCATGACGTTGATCAGGTGGGTCGACACGCGACATTGCGTAAGGCCGGCATACAGTTCGCGACCGCGGTTGGGCAGGAGCTTGTTCCTGACGATGCCCATCAGCGGCACCACCGGATAGAGCTTGTCGGTGCGCTCGAAGAAGCGCGCGATCAGCTTCACCAGCACGGCCTTGCGCTTTTCCACCGAATCGCCGGCGTACATCTCGTCGGCGACGAACTGCCAGTAGAGATAGTCGAAGGCGTCGGCCAGGTCGTCGAGTTCCTCGAACGTGGTGTCTGGATTGCCCCAGGTCACGCGCGCCGTGACCGTGCCGCCGACCTTGTCGCGCACATGGTGCACGTTGCGGATCACCTGGCGCCAGATGCCGCGGCCGCGATAGCCGTCGGTGGTCTGCTCGCCGCCGTCGATCGAGACCAGGATGTTCGACAGTTTCGCCAGCACCCAGTCCGGCAGGTCGTCGAGCAGCGTGCCGTTGGTCTGCAACTGGAAGCGGAAGGCCGGGAAACGCCGCATCACCGCTTCCATCATCGGCCGGTTCAGCGTCGGCTCGCCGCCGTAGAAGGTGACGTAGACCTCCTTGCCGGCCAGGTGCCGCTCCACGAATGCCGCAAGTTGTTCGATGTCGTAGCCCAGCTCGGTCTGCGAGCCGAGTACCTCGCCTACGCCCAGCGAGCAGTAGGTGCACTTGAGGTTGCACTTCAGCGTGGTCAGCAGTTGCAGCTCGACGCGAGCGCCGACGATGGCGTCGGCATCGGATGCCGGCGCGGCGGCCGGAACGAGAGTGATGGTGGTCATGAAGCCCTTCTGGTGTAAATGTCGTTCAACTGGCGTAGGCCGCGCCCAGCGCCGCGATCATGTAGCCGGGGTCGAGCGCGCCGGCGCTTTCGCGCGCGCTGTGCATGGCCCACATCGGCGAACCGACATCGACGCTGGCAATGCCAAGGCGCGCCGCGACGATGGGGCCGATGGTGCTGCCGCAACCGAGGTTGCCGCGATGGGCATACTGCTGGAACGGCACGCCGGCCTGCCGGCAGCAGTCCATGAAGCGCGCCGCGGTGGCCGCCTCGGTGGCGTAGCGCTGGTTGGCGTTGCTCTTGATCACCGGGCCGCCATTCACCATGACCTTGTGGTCGGGCTCGTAAGCCGCCGGGAAATTCGGGTTGTATGCATGCGCCATGTCGGCGCTGACGAAGAAGCTTTGCGCCTGCGCGCGGCGCCGGTCCTCCTCGTCCAGCCCGGCGGAGAGGCCGATGCGCACCAGCACGTCGCCGACGAAACTGCCGCCGGCGCCCGCCGCGCTCTCGCTGCCGACTTCCTCGTGGTCGAACAGCGCCGCGACGCAGGTGGCCGTCGGCGCATCGGCCACCGTCAGCGCGCAGAGCGCGGCATGGCAGGAGGCCAGGTTGTCGAGCTGGCGGCTGGCGATGAATTCTTCGTTCGCACCCCACAGGCTGCCGGGCTGCACGTCGTAGGCCGCCAGTTCCCAACTGAGCAGGTCGCCCGCTTCGCTTTGCACTGAGTCGGCCAGCAGATTGCGCAGGCGTGCTTCGGCATCCTCCTCCGCACCCAGCAGGCCGAGGATCAGCGGCAACTCGCTCTGCCTGTCGAACTTCAGGCCCTGTTCATTCACTTCGCGGTTCATGTGGATCGCCAGGTTGGGCAGGCGCAGCAAGGGCTGTCCGAAGCGCAGCAGCCGCGCCTGCGGCCCGGCAGCCGTGCGCAGCATCACGCGCCCGGCCAGGGAAAGGTCGCGGTCGGCGAAGCTGGCCAGGATCGGCCCGCCATACACCTCGACGCCCAGCCGCGCCAGGCCGTCGCCGCCCAGCGCCGGCCGCGGCTTGAGCCGCAAGCCAGGCGAATCGGTATGCGCGCCGACGATGCGGAAACCCGATTCCGCCAGCGGCCCGCTGCCCGCCACGAAGGCGATCAGCGAGGCCCCGCCGCGCACCACGTAATGCCGCCCGCCCGCCGCCAGCGACCAGCGCGCCGCTTCGTCGAGCCGCTTGAAGCCGCGCGCCTGCAGGCGCTGCTCGGCGCTGGCCACGGCATGCCAGGGGCTGGGACTGGCGTCGATGAAGGAAATCAGGTCGAGGGCGGTTCGGCGGGATTCGGTGGGCAATGACATGGCGGGATTGGCAGGAAACGAAACAGCTCAAGCATACAAGAGGAGTCCATCAGGCGCTCGGTGTGGTCCATTGGAAATATGCCCCGCAAACCTGCTGCACGCTAACGATGAGCCGCAAAACCGTCTGCCCATGATTGCTTGCATGACCCCCAGCTTAGCCGCATGGCCGCCCATTCACGGCGGCTACCGGCGGCGCCGACCAGGTTCTCCGCCTGCCACGTCGCCCGAATTCGGGCTGGCGACGAAGGCATCCGCCAATTATAATGATGTCATCATCTGATGGAAGGCCTCCACTTTGCCACGCAATCATCGACCTCGTCCCGCCGGCAGTCCCACAGGGTTGCAGGGCAAAGCGCCCACGGATTCGCATCCTGTCAGGCATGGCCGGTTCGCCTGGCTGTTCCTGCTGTTGCTGGCTTGCATGCCCATGGTCGGCAATGCTGCCGAGCTGGTGCAGTTGCCAAACCTCAGTGCCCGCGTCACCGACCTGACGGGGATGCTGGACGCGAACGGGCGTGCCCATCTAGAGGCGAAACTGGCTGCCATGGATGGCGGTGGGCGACTGCAGATTGCGGTCTTGCTTTTGCCATCCACCCAGCCCGAAACCATCGAGCAGTTCGGCATTCGACTTGCCGAAGCCTGGAAGATCGGCCAAAAAGGCGAGGACAGAGGCCTCATCATCGTCGTCGCGACGAACGACAAAAGCATTCGCATCGAAATTGGCAACGGGCTTAAAGACGTGATTTCGAAGGTGGCGGCCAAACGCATCATCGATGAGCGCATGGGGCCTCGTTTCAGCGAGGGCAATATCTTGGGCGGCCTCGACGAAGCGACGCAGGCCCTGGCCGGCTTGATCAGCGGCGATTCGCTGTCTCCCGGCGACCGCGCCCGCTACCAGCAACTGGCCGAAGAAGCGAAGCGGGCCGCGCAGGAACAGGAGCATTTCTACTGGGTGCTTTTCTCGTCTGCCGGTGCGATCCTCGCCGGGCTCGTTGGCGTCCTGTTTCTTGCAAGCCGCAACAACTGGGGAAGCTCCAGACCCTCAGGACTTTATGAAGACGCGATTTCCGAGTCTTGCGATAACGGCGACGAGGACAGCGATTCTGGCGGCGACCATGGTCACGACGGCGATGGAACAGCGACAAGTTCTGCCGGCGAACCGAGCCAGGGCAGCAGCGCGACGTCAACATACTCGGGCGGCGGTGGGAACTTCGAAGGTGACGGCGCTTCCGGGAAATGGTGAGTTCAAGCGGTCGCGTGGTAGTTGCGATATCTGCCGCCTAACCCGTTGGCACCGCGTACGGCGGCTTGATCCTGGCGAATGGTGAGCGTGCCGCGAATCGATCGGGGATGCGTCGCAGACTGCGAAACCGCTGTCGTGAAGCTGCAGTGGCCCGAATAAGCCACGCCGCAGGCGCCCGCTATTCCTTCGGCTTCACCAGCTCCGGATATTCCTGCGCCACCGTCGCGCCATCCTGGCGCCAGGCGTGGCAGCGGCCGATGAAGGCCGGCTTGTTCTGCTCCGTCCAGCGGCGCGGGTCGGGCTCGATCGCTATCTGGCGGCCGATGCGGTCCGGCCATGAAGCCTGCATGTAGGTGTTGGCGGCCTGGGTCACCAGCTCGCTGAGATGGGTGCAGCCATCGATGTTGCCCAGCCTTTCCTTCAGCGCCTTCGACAGGCCCGCGCCGATCTTCAGCCCGATCAGCTTGCGGTAGGACGCGTCGACGCCGCCGCACATGGGCCAGGGCGCGGTGCGGGTGTCGGCGCGGACATCCTTGATCAGGTCCTCGTCGTCGATCACCAGCGTCACCGACATGTCGTGCATGTGCTCGCCGGGGCGCACCGGCGGGCGTGAGCGGAAGGGCACTTCCTGGCCCTTGAGGTCGGTCACCGTGGCCTCGACTTCGATGCAGCCGTCCTTGAGTCGCCAGGCGCGACAGGTGATGGTGCGCGTATGCACCAGTTTGCGTTCATCGTCATTGGCCACGGTGGTCTCCGGTGGATTTGTTTGCGGCATTGCGCAGCGCCCCCTGCAGGGCGCGCACGGGCAGCAGTACGCACTTGTGCCGGCTGGGGTAGGCGCGGGCCGGTTCGAACATCGCCAGTTCGGGCCAGCCGGCGGGCGGCGGGGTGCCGTCCCGCAGCAGGCCTTCGAGGGCAGCGCCGATTGCGTCGATCGCGGCGGCGTCACTGCCCGCTGCGCGCAGGCCGACCAGCGATGCAGCGGCGCGGCACAACAGGCAGCCGCGGGTTTCGTGCGCCAGCGCGGCGATACGGCCGTCGGCCACGGCGACTTGCATGCGCACGCGATCGCCGCACAGCGGATTGTCCAGCGTCGCCTCGCCGCCGGGCGCTTCGAGTTGCCCCTGGCCGTGGCCAGCGGCGGCCATCTGCTTGATGGCGTCCTGGTAGAGGTCGAGGCCTTCGCTCATGCCAGCGTCCTCACCGCGGCGGCGACGCCGTCGAGCAGGGCAGCGACGTCGGCCTCGTCGTTGTAGAGCGCCAGGCTGGCGCGGGTGCAGGCATCGACGCCCAGCGCGGCCAGCAGCGGCTGCGCACAGTGGTGGCCGCCGCGCAGCGCGAGCCCGTGGTGGTCGAGCACCTGGCAGATGTCGTGCGGATGCAGGCCGGGGATGTCGAAGGAAACGATGGGCGCACGCGCCGTGACGGCAGCCGGACCGAGCAGGCGCAGCCCGGGGATGCGGGCAAGGCCTTCTATCATCCGTGCGCAAAGGCGGCTCTCGCGCTCGCGGATCGCGGCCCAGTCCAGGCTCGTCATCCAGTCCAGTGCGACGGCGAGGCCGATGGCCTGCGCGATCGGCGGCGTGCCGGCTTCGAAACGCCGCGGCGGATCGGCCCAGGTGGCCTGCCGGGGAGTGACCTCCGCGATCATGCCGCCGCCGCCGAGGAACGGCGACATGCTTGCCAGCGCCTCCGCCCTGCCCCAGAGCACGCCGACACCGCCGGGGCCGAAGCACTTGTGCCCGGAGAATGCGTAGAAGTCGATGCCCATTGCCCGCACGTCCTGCGGTCCATGCTGCACGGCCTGCGCGCCATCGAGCAGCACCCTGGCACCGACCCTGCGTGCGGCGGCGACGATGGCGGTGACATCGGTCCAGGCACCGGTGACGTTGGAGCACTGCGTCACGGCGATCAGGCGTGTCCTCCCGGTGACGAGTTGCGGCAGCGCGGCGAGGTCGAGTTCGCCGTTGGCCGTGACGGGGATGAAGACAAGCTCGATGCCGCTGCGGTCGCGCAGCATCTGCCAGGGCACGAAATTGCTGTGATGCTCGGCCAGCGAGATCAGCACCTGGTCGCCGGCCTTGAGCGTGGCACCGAAGGCGTGGGCGACGAGGTTCAGCGCCGCCGTGGCGCCCGAGGTGAACACGATCTCGTCGGCCGACGCGGCATTGAGGAAATGCGCCGCGCTCTGCCGTGCGGCCTCGTAGGCGCTGTCCGCCGCCTCGGCGAGGGCGTAGGTGCCGCGCATGACATTGGCGCGGCGGGTGGTTTCGTGGCGCACCACCGCATCCAGCGCGGCGCCGTGGATCTGCGCCATGGCCGCGCTGTCGAGGTAGTGCAACCCGGGGTTCGCCGCCAGCAATGGAAACTCGGCGCGCAGCGCGGAAAGCTCGCTCATCGCGAATCCAGTTCGCGCAGCGCTTGCGGGGTATCGACATCGGCAAAGATCGCCTCGTCGTCACAGGCCACCATGTCGATGCGACCGGCATGGCGCTGCAGCAGCTCGCGGGCGCCGACGTCGCCCTGCACCTGTCGCATCTCGGCGAAGAATTCGCGCGGCCAGAGGATGGGATTGCCGCGCCGGCCCTGGCGCATCGGCACCACGATGTTGCCGCGCTGTGGGTCGAAGGCGGCGATCAGTCGGTCGATGTGTCCGGCATCGATGCAGGGCATGTCGCCGAGTACCACCACCACGGCATCGGTGTCGGCCGGCAGCGCCTGCAGGCCACAGCGCAGCGACGAGGCCATGCCCGACTCGTGCGCGGCATTGTGGGCGAACTCGAGGTCGAGGCCGGCGAGGCTTGCGCGCAGCTCGTCGGCGGCGAAGCCGGTGACGACCACCACCTGGGCGCAACGCGAGGCCAGCGCGGCGTTGGCCGCGCGCCGTACCATGGTCACGCCGGCCACGGCTTGCAGCAACTTGTTGCCGCCTTCCATGCGCCGGCTGCTGCCGGCGGCCAGCACCAGCGCAGCGACGCGGCGACCCGACGCAATGCGCGGCGCGGCCGCTTCGACGGCGTCCGGGTCTTCCTCGGCCTCGGGCGCGCTGCGGATCAGGCCGCCGACGCCCATGGCCATGATCTCGCCGGCACCCATGGGCAGGCCCGCCAGCAGGCGTTGCAGCACCCAGTCGAGGCCGTTCGTGCGGCGCGAACGCGCGCAGCCGGGCAGGATGATCACCGGCACGGCGCCGATCTTCGCCAGCAGCAGCATGTTGCCCGGCTCGACCGGCATGCCGAAGTGCACGATCTCGCCGCCGGCGGCAACGATGGCGGCAGGAATCGTGTCGGCGCGATCCTTGGGCACCGTGGCGCCGGCGATCATCAGCAGATCGCAGCCGGCGGCCAGGGCCTCGCGCAGAACCTGCGCCACGGCATCGCGGCGGTGGGCGCAGCGCTGCACCAGGCCGAGGCAGGAGCCGAAGTCCTCGATGCGGCGCCGGCTGCTGGTCACTGCCGTGGCGTAGTTTTTCGCCGGGTCGCCAGGCTGTTCGGTGACGATCAGCGCCGCGCGCGTCTGCCGAAACGGCAGCAGGCCCAGCGCTCCGCCCTGCCCGGCCTGCGCCGCGCAACGGGCGATGACGTCGCGGCCGACCGCCAGCGGCAGCATCTTGACCGTCGCCACCACGGCGCCGGCGCGCACGGCGGCCAGCGGCGGCAGGGTGGCGACGGTGACAGACTCGTCGATGGCATTGATCCGGTCGATGATGCTGGCATCGATGGTAACCAGGCCGCGCTGCGCGGCGTGCAGGTTGCAGCGCCCGGTGTAGGCGCGGCGCGCGACAACGCCCTCGCCTTCGAGCAGCGCCGCGACGGCAGCGGCGGCGGCATCCTCGGCGAGGTCGCCCTCGGCCAGGCGTGCGCCATGGACGGTCTGGTAGCCGGCATCGATCAAGGCCGCGCAGTCGGCGCTGGTGAGGCGGCGCCCCTTCTTCATCGTGGCCTCAGGCAGGCGCAGGCTGTGCGCCAGCAGCAGACCTTCGGCTTCCGCGACCGGGAATTCGCCGAAGATCACGCGGCAGCGCCCTGGTAGCGCACTTGAATGATTTCGGCCAGGATGGACACGGCGATCTCGGCCGGCGCGCGGCCGCCGAGGTCCAGACCGATCGGCGAATGGATGCGCCCGGTGAGTTCGCCCAGGCCGGCGGCGCGCAGGCGTTCCAGGCGCTTTTCGTGGGTGCGGCGGCTGCCCAGCGCGCCGATGTAGAAGAGCTTGCTCGGCAGCGCCAGTTCCAGTGCCGGATCGTCGAGCTTGGGATCGTGCGACAGCGCGACCAGGGCCGTTGCCGCGTCGAGGCCGAGGCGGGCCAGCGCTTCGTCGGGCCATTCGTCGCTGAGCTCCACGCCGGGAAAGCGCTCGGCCGAGGCGAAGGCGCCGCGCGGATCGATCACCGTGACTTCGTATCCGGCGGCGGCCGCCATGGGCGCCAGCGCCTGGGCGATATGCACGGCGCCGACGATCAAGAGGCGTGGCGACGGTACGTAGGCGCGGGCGAAACAGCCCGACTCGCTCGCCAGCGAGGCGCTGCGCCCCGATTGCAGGAGTGCGGCGGCTTCGGCGACGGCCCCGGTCGCCAATTGCAGTTCGCCGTTGCAGCCGGCGGCGTCGACCAGGCACTGTGCGCCGTCGACCAGCCGCGTAACCACCACCAGCGCCTGGCGCTTCGCCTGCGCCTCGGCGATGCGCGCCAGCGTCGCCGCCTTCATTCCACCACCTCGACGAAGACCTGCACCCGGCCGCCGCAAGCAAGCCCCACCTGCCAGGCCTGTTCGTCGCTGACGCCGAATTCCAGCAGTCGCGGCTGGCGGCTCTGCATGACTTGCAATGCCGCCTCGATCACCGCGCCTTCGATGCAGCCGCCGGAAACCGATCCAAGGAAATGCCCGTCGCCATCGACCGCGAGATGGCTGCCTTCCGGCCGCGGCGAGGAGCCCCAGGTGCTGACCACGGTGGCCAGTGCGGCCGGCTTTCCCGTGGCGCGCCAGCTGCGCAGGGTTTCAAACAGCGAATCGTCGTTGCTCGGCATGGCTGTGTTCCGTCTGTTTCAGAGCTGATGAATTCTCACATGCGCCACGGCGCAAAAAAACCTTTCCCGAGGGATTGACATTGCGGCGCGTCAATGCATACAGTGTACTGTATCCGGTATTGGACTTGCCGAGCGAAGGCACCGCGGAACGCCGCACGCCTTCGACCCATCCCTGATCCAGGATTGAAGCGTAGCGGGCATGCAGGTTAGACTGCCCAAGACATAATTCAAGGAGACCATTCATGAATCAAACCCGCATCGTTCTCGACCAAAGCGAAATCCCGACCCACTGGTACAACATCGTCGCCGACCTGAAGACACCGCCCCTGCCGCCCCTCGGCGGCGACGGCAATCCGGTGACCCCGGACAAGATGCTGGCCATCTTCCCCGGGCCGGTACTGGAGCAGGAAATGTCGGCCGAGCGCTGGATCGCGATTCCCGAGGAAGTGCGCCAGATCTACGCGCTTTGGCGCCCGAGCCCGCTGTGCCGCGCCACGCGCCTGGAGCAGATGCTGGGCACCCCGGCCAAGATTTTCTACAAGTACGAGGGCGTCTCTCCGGCCGGTTCGCACAAGCCGAACTCCGCCGTGCCGCAGGCCTACCTGAACAAGATCGCCGGCACCAAGCGCCTGATCACCGAAACCGGCGCCGGCCAGTGGGGTTCCTCGCTGGCCTTCGCCGGCCAGATCTTCGGCCTGCCGGTCGAGATCTTCATGGTCAAGGTCAGCTATGGCCAGAAGCCCTACCGGCGCCTGATGATGCAGACCTGGGGCGGCGACGTGGTGGCCAGCCCGTCCGAGCGCACCAAGACCGGCCGCGACATCCTCGCCAATGATCCGGACAACCAGGGCAGCCTCGGCATCGCGATTTCCGAGGCGATCGAGGCGGTGGTGAGCAATCCCGGCAGCAAGTACGCGCTGGGTTCGGTGCTCAACCACGTGCTGCTCCACCAGACCGTGATCGGCCTCGAAGCCAAGAAGCAGTTCGAGAAATTCGGCGAGTATCCCGACATGATGTTCGCGCCCTGCGGCGGCGGCTGCAACTTTGCCGGCGCGGTGTTCCCCTTCCTCGGCGACGCCGCGGCAGGCGACAAGCGCGCGCAGAAGATCCGCATGGTCGCGGTCGAGCCCGAGTCCTGCCCGACGCTGACCAAGGGCGTGTATGCCTATGACTTCGGCGACGCCTCGGGCTTCACGCCGATGATGAAGATGTACACCCTGGGCCACGACTTCATGCCGCCGGGCATCCACGCCGGCGGCCTGCGCTACCACGGCGACAGCCCGCTGATCTCGCAGCTCTACCACGAGAAGCTGATCGAGGCGGTCGCCGTGCCGCAGAAGGCCACCTTCGAGGCCGGCGTCATGTTCGCGCGCGCCGAAGGCATCATCCCGGCACCGGAATCGGCCCACGGCATCCGCGCCTGCATCGACGAGGCGCTGCGCTGCAAGGCCAGCGGCGAGCCGAAGACGCTGTTCTTCAACCTCTCCGGCCACGGCCATTTCGACATGGCCGCCTACGAGAACTACTTCTCCGGCAACATGCAGGACTTCGCCTACTCCGACGCCGACCTCCAGGCCTCGCTGAAGTCGCTGCCGAACTTCGACTGGCCGCCGAAGGCCGCCTGATTCGCCAGAGCCGCGGCCGCGCGTAGAATCGCGTCCCGGGGGAAGGGAGTTGCCACTCCCTTCCCCCGTTTTTTTCACAGCCAAGAGGCAAGCATGCCATCCCAAGCGCAAGCCTTCGAATGCGACAAACTGATCCGCTTCCATCACTGCGATCCCGCCGGCATCGTGTTCTATCCGCAGTACTTCGTGCTCTTCAACGAACTGGTGGAGGACTGGTTCAACCAGGGCCTGGGCGTCGATTTCGCCCGCTTCCATGTCGAGGACGGCATGGGCGTGCCGATGGGTAGCATCACCTGCCGCTTCCTGTCGCCGAGCAAGGTCGGCGAGATGCTGCGCCTGTCGCTGTCGGTGAACCGGATCGGCAAGAGTTCGGTGGAAATGAACGTCACCGGCAAGTCGGGCGACGAGGTGCGGGTTCAGGCCACGCTCACCGTCGTCGTCGCCTCGCTGAAAAACCATCGCTCGGTGCCGATTTCCGCCGACATGCGCGCCCGGCTGGAGCGCTATCTGCTGCCGCCGGCAGCCTAGCCGCCGCCCTCCTGGCGTCGGGCGAATTCAGCCAACGCCTGCTGGAATTCCTCTATCGCCGCAGCGGTGATTTCCTCGCCGCATTCGTAGCAGTACGCGATGCCCTTGAGCCGATCCACCCAGCGGCAGCCGCAATGGTCGCAGGCCAGCTCCGGCGCGCCGCGCGGATTGACGAAAATCACCGGCAGGCTCCGAGGAAGGCCAGCCCGAGTGATTCGAGAAAGTCCTCGTAGCCCGCATCCTGCAACTGGGCCTTGTTCTTGAAAACGAAGAACATCATGCGGCCGCGCCGGATCAGGCGCTTGATCACGGTCGGAGTATCGCCGTCCAGTTCGCCCAGCATCGTCGCCATGGCCTCTTCGTCGGCCACCAGCAGGAGATCCACCCTGGTCGATGCCATGCCGGCGAAGCGCTCGATGCGCGCCGACATGGCGCCGTTCTCCAACTGCCAGGCCAGCAGCGGCACCTCCGCCACCGGCTTGACGCCGTCGAGGTGCTTGCCGGGCAGGATGCCCGAGGCCTCGCGCGAGACGAAGCCGATCCGCGAACCCTCGACCATGTCGAGGAAAAGTTCGCCATGGCGATCCAGCATCGCCTGCCAGGGGGCGATGTCGCCAAAGCCTTGTTCGATCACTTCAGTCATCAGTGTTTGGGTGTCGCCAGTTCCAGTGTTTCGATGAATTCGAGCACGCCCGATTCGTCCAGTTCCTCGCGCTGCCGCAGGACGAAGGGCTTGATGTCGAGCAGGCGCGCCAGGTGGGCCATGCACGCCGTGCCCTCGGCGGCGACTTTTCCGATGGCCATGTCGTTCATCACCAACAGCAGGCCCCAGTCCGCCGGATAGCTGCCGTCGAAGGCCACCGGCCCCGCCGCGTGCGCGCGGCTGCCGGGCCACCACAGCCAGACCTGGCCGCGCCTCGCGGTGAAGTCGTCGCTGCCGATGAAAGCCACGGCAAGCGGCGGCCCGGCGGCCTCCTCGACCTCGGGCAGGCGCTCCAGCAGGCGCGACCAGCGTTCATCATCCAAGTTCAGGCATCCGGGATCACGGCGGTGGCCTCGATCTCGACCCTGGCGCCATGCTCGACGAATCCGGCGACCTGCACCGCGGTCATCGCCGCGCCGTAAGTACCGATGATCCTGCGGAAAACGTCGCCGAGTTCCTTCTGTTTCGCCCAGTATTCCTCCTTGCTGCCGAGGTACCAGGTCATGCGCACGATGTGTTCGGGCTTCGCGCCGGCTTCGGCGAGGATGGCGACGATGTTCTTCAACGCCTGCTCGGCCTGGCTGACAATGTCGTCGCCGGGAAATTCGCATTTCTCGTCCCAGCCGACCTGCCCGGCGACGAACACCATCTCGCCGCGTGCAACCACGCCATGGGCATAGCCCTTGGCCAGCGACCAGCCTTTCGGCAATAGCGTCTTCAATGTATTTCTCCTCAGGATGGCTGTCGCAGGCGGAAGCGCTGCAGTTTGCCGGTCTCGGTGCGCGGCAGGACCGTCGCGAATTCGATCTGGCGCGGATACTTGTAGGGGGCGATGCTCTGCTTGACGAAGTCCTGCAGTTCCTTCGCCGTGGCCGGCCCCGGCTCGTTGCCGGGACGCAGCACGACGATGGCCTTGACGATCTGGCCGCGCTCCTCGTCGGCGACGCCGATGACGCCGCACTCGGCCACCTTCGGATGGCGCAGCAGGGCGTCCTCGACCTCGGGGCCGGCGATGTTGTAGCCGGCCGAGATGATCATGTCATCGGTGCGCGAATGATAGTGGTAGTAACCCTCGGCGTCCAGGGAATAGGCGTCGCCGGTGTAGTTCCAGCCATCCTTGACATACTTTGCCTGGCGCTCGTCAGCGAGGTAGCGGCAGCCGGTGGGCCCCTTCACTGCGAGCTTGCCGACCTGGCCCAGGGGCGCCGGCCGGCCCGCGTCGTCCATGACGCAGGCAACATAGCCGGGCACCACCTTGCCGGTGGCGCCGGGGCGCGCCTCGTTCTCGTCGGCCGAGATGAAGATGTGCATGAGTTCCGTGGCGCCGATGCCGTCGATCATCTCGATGCCCGTTGCCTCCTTCCACAGCGCGCGCGTGGCCGCCGGCAGGGCTTCTCCCGCCGACACGCATTTCCTCAGCGTGCCGCCGCGCAAGGGACCGGCGATGGCCGCAATGGCGCGGTAGGAAGTCGGCGCGGTGAACAGGATGGTCGCTTTGTATTTCAGCACCGCGTCGACCAGGTCCTGCGGCCCGCCCTGCTCCAGCAGCACGGTCGAGGCGCCGATGGAAAGCGGAAACAGCAGCAGACCGCCGAGGCCGAAGGTAAAGGCCAGCGGCGGCGTGCCCATGAAGATGTCGTCGGGCGTCGGGCGCAGCACATGGGGCGGCCAGCAGACGCAGGAGGCCATGACGTCACGATGGAAGTGCATGGTGGCCTTGGGCTGCCCCGTGGTGCCGGAGGTGAAGGCGAGGATGCAGGTGTCGTCGCGCGCCGTATCGACGTTGCAGAATTCCGGCGACTGCTTCGCCATGGCTGCTTCGAGGCCGTCCGCAGAAGCGTCGTTGAACCAGCGGATGTGCCTGAGCTCGGGCGATTCGGCTGCCGCGAGTTTGAGTTCCTCGGCCAGTCGCAGGTCGCACAGCGCATGCGTGACCCTGGCCTTGGCGACGACGTGCTTGAGTTCCTTGGCACGCAGTAACGGCATGGTCGCGACGGCGACCGCACCGACTTTCATCACCGCGAACCAGCACGCGGCCATCATCGGATTGTTGGGCGCGCGCAGCAGCACGCGGTTGCCCGGCACCACGCCGAGATCCTTTACCAGCACGTTGGCGATGCGGTTGGCGCGCTCCTGCAGGTCGGCGTACGTCCAGCGGACGTTTGGCGCCTGGATGCAGAGCCGGCTCCCGCGTCCCTCGGCGACATGCCGGTCGAGCAGTTCCGTCGCGCAGTTCATGCGCTCCGGAAATTTCAGCGCCGGCAGGTCGAAGAGGAACTCGGGCTGCTCCTCGGGCGGCGGCAGGTTGTCGCGGGTAAAGGTATCGACATGGGCGCTGTAAGTCACGGCATCACTCCATCACGACTTCGTCATTCCGGGGCCGCGCAGCGGAACCCGGAATCCATGCGGCGTCTGGATTCCCGCATGCGCGGGAATGACGGCTCGACTGTGCGACTGTATGCACAATGTTCAAACCCGTTCAAATTCTCACGCCGAGACGATAGCCTTCCTGGATCGCCGCATCGAGGCCGCGCGGCACCGTGGCGTCGCCGCCGCCGTGCAGTTCGTCGACCATCCACTGGAACTCGTGGAACAGGTCGTGGTTGGCGCGGCGGGGACTGGAGACGATCACGCTGTCGCAGGGGATGAACTGCTCGCCCTTGGGCGTCTTCACAGTCGCGCCATCCTTCGTCACCTTGACCAGATTCGCCAGGGTCACGGTCTTGATGCCCAGCTCATCCACCCAGGCCGTATGCCGCCACTTGAAGGTCGGCATGATGTCGCCGCCGATGCGCTTTTCCTTCTCCACCACCGTGACTTCGTGCCCGGCCTTGGCGAGGAATTCGGAAATGGTCAGGCCGATCATGCCGCCGCCTATCATGACCACGCGCTTGCCGGTCTTGACCTTTCCATGAGCCACGTCCAGAGCATCGACCAGCAGGTCGGCGCCTTCGAGATACTGGAACACCGCCATGTCGGTGCGGGCGCCGGCGGCGACGATACAGACGTCGTATTCGTGCAGCACGCTACGCATGAACTTGGCGTTGGCTTCGGTGTTGAGGCGCACCTCGACGCCGAGTTTCTTCGCCATCACGCCGTAGTAGTCGATCACGCTCTGCAGGTCGGCCGGCCGCGCCAGGTCGTTGGCGGCATAGGCGCCGAGTGCGCCGCCGATCCGGTCGGCCTTGTCGAAAACGGTCACCGTGTGGCCGCGCTTGCGCGCCGTGATCGCGGCTTCCATGCCGGCCGGGCCGGCGCCGATGACCATGATGCGCTTCTTCTCGGTGGCCTCGGTGACGTGGTATTCGGGCTCGACCTCGTGGCCCAGCATCGGGTTCATGGTGCAGGTGTAGGGCAGGTCGCGGAACAGGCGCGACAGGCAGTTCAAGGAACCGATGCAGGGACGGACTTCTTCCATGCGGTCCTCGGCGGCCTTGTGAATCAGCTCCGGGTCGGCCAGCAGCGGCCGGCAGACTTCCCAGTAATCGAACACGCCGTCCTTCACGCAGGCGTTGGCCATGGCCGGGTCGGGCAGACGGTTGCCGAAGGCCACCAGCACGTTGGGGAACATCTTCTTGGCTTTCTCGGAAAGGAAGTTCCAGTAGCCCGGCTCGACGTCGCGGCCAAACGAGGATTCCGGCGCTTCCTGCCAGCCCACCGTCACCGAGATCATGTCAACGCCGCAATCGGCGGCCTGCTGCATCAGCTCAAACGATTCATCCTGGGTATTGCCGCCCCAGCGATCCATCAGTTCCGCGCCGTTCAGGCGTATCGACAGCGGGTTGTCGGGCGTCGCCTGCTTGATGGCGTCGATCAGTTCGCGCATGAAGCGGCCGCGGTTCTCGACCGAACCGCCGTATTCGTCGCTGCGCTGGTTGGTGAAGCGCGAGTTGAAATTGGCCAGCAGGTAGCCCATGAAACTGGTCACCTCGGTGCCGTCGAAGCCGGCGCGGATCGCGCGCTTGGCGGCGTCGGCATGCTGCGCGATGACGACCTTGATCTGCTCCTTGGTCAGCTCGCGCGGCGGACGGAAGTGCGGCAGGGTCTGCGGCACCACCGAGGGCTGCACGCAGTAGCCGAGGTCGATGCCGCCATAGCGGCCGGCATGGAGGATCTGCTGCAGGGCGACAGCGCCGGCGTCGTGGATGTACTCGGCGATCTTTTCGAACTGCGGCAGGAACTTGTCGTCGTGGATGGCGATCTGGCGGAAGTAGGACTTGCCCTCGCCCAGCGCATCGGGATAGGCGCCCTGGTTGGTAATCAGGCCGCAGCCGGTACCGGCGATGACGCGCACCCGTGCCAGTTCGCGCGGGGTGATGGTGCCATCGCGGCCGTTGTAGTTGGAGACGCAGCACGCCCCGTACTTGATGCGGTTCTTGACTTCGAATTTGCCGATTTTGCCCGGCTGGAACAGGTGGTTGAGCTTTGCTTCGCCTGGTCGTGTCACTGCGATTCCTCCTGGTGGCCCGGCCGTCGGCGGGCGTTGAATCTATTATTGGATACTGTATACATTAAGAGCAAAGCATCGGCACGTCAATACGAATCACCGAAGATTTCGGGATGGCTGTGCTCCCACGCCGCCGACAGCGTCGGATCGCGCCGCGTCACCTCGGCATGATCGACGCGGCCGGTGCGCGTCATGTAGCTGTAGGCAAAATCCAGCGGCGACAGGCGTATCAATTCATCCATCCGTTCGTACCAGCGGATGCTGGCATTGGCCGCATCCCAGATTTTCTTCATCGGCGGCAGGCGGCGTTCCTGGTAGAGCGCCAGGGCGTCGGTCAGGCTGCCCGCATCGCGCAGGGCTTTCCACAGGGCGATCGCATCCTCCATGGCCAGGCGCGTGCCCGAGCCGATGGAGAAATGCGCAGTGCGCAGGGCGTCGCCCATCAGCACGACATTGCCAACGCTCCACTGCCGGTTCGAGATCGCCGGGAACTGGCGCCAACAGGACTTGTTGGAAAGTATCGGCTGGCCATCCAGATCCTTGGCGAAGACCCGTTCGCAATGGCGGATGGTTTCCTCTTCGCTCATGCCGGCAAACCCCGCGCGCTGCCAGGTGGCGTCGGTCACCTCGACCAGGAAGGTGCTCATGGTCGGGCTGTAGCGATAGTGATGGGCGCAGAACACGCCGTGTTCGGTTTCGCGGAAGGTCAGCGACAGGCTGTCGAAAACCTTGCCGGTGCCGTACCAGATGAAGCGGTTCTGGCGCATGTCGGTCTCGGTGCCGAACCTGCCCTCGTTCTGGCTGCGCACCCAGGAAAAGGCACCGTTGGCGGCGACGATGAGATCGGCGCCCAGCAGGGCCGGATCGTCCAGCGAGGCGACTTCGCTGTCGAATTCGATTTTTACGCCCAGCGCCTCGACATGGGCGTACAACTGGCTCAGCAGTCCCAGCCGCCCGATCGAGGCGAAGCCGTTGCCGGCGATGGGGACGCGCGTGTCGTTATGGACGATGGTCAGATTGGGCCAGGTCTCCATCAGCGGCGTCAGCCGCCGGTACATGTCCTCGTCGTCGGCGCGCAGGAACTCCAGCGCGCGGTCGGAGAACACCACGCCGAAACCCCAGGTGGCGTCGCGCGGCCCGCGCTCAAACACCACGATATCGTGGGCCGGGTTCTCGCGCTTCATCAGCGCCGCGAAGTAAAGGCCGGCGGGACCGCCGCCGACTATGCGTATCTTCATGCGCCAGCCTTCTCGGTTTCGATTTTCGCCGCGATCATCTCGCGCAAAGATCGCTTGAGGATCTTGCCCACCGGGCTCAGCGGAAATTCCTTCACCACTTCCAGGCGTTCCGGCAGCTTGAAGCTGGCGATCTTCTGCGCCCGCAGGAAACCGATCAGCTCGGCAAATTCCAGGGTCTCGCCTTCCTTCGCAATGACAAAGGCGCAGGCCTTCTCGCCGAACACCGGATCGGGCATGGCCACCAGGGTCACGGCCTTGACCTTGGGGTGGCCGAAGATCAGGTTCTCGACCTCTTCGCAACTGATCTTCTCGCCGCCGCGGTTGATCAGGTCCTTGCGCCGTCCCTCGGTGAATACATGGCGGCCGTGCTTACGCACGATGTCGCCCATGCGGTAGAAGCCGTCGGAAGTGAAGGCCTCGGCCTGCTTTTCCGGCGCCTTGTAATAGCCCTGGATGGTATAGGGACCACGCGTGACGAGTTCGCCGGGCTCGCCGTCGGGAAGCTCGTTGCCGTCATCGTCGACGACCTTGATCTCGTCGTCCTCGCACACCGGCACACCGGAACTGTTCCGCAGCATCTCGTCCGGCGCATCCAGCGGCACCATGTTGATCAGGCCCTCTGCCGTGCCGTAGATTTCCTGGGCGATGCAGCCAAAGCGCTCGCGCAGCCGCCCACGCAGTTCCGGCGCCAGGCGCGCGCCGCCGTTCTGGATCACCTTCAGCGAGGACAGGTCAAAGCCGTCCGGTACCGGCGAATTGAGCCAGGTCGAAATCAAGGGCACCACGGCGGCGATCACCGTGACCTTCTCGCGCGCCACCAGCGAGAACACCTCGGCCGCATCGCCCGAGGGCGCCAGCACCACCGTGCCGCCGTAGTAGAAGGTGCCGAGCATGCCGGGCGAGGCCAGGTTGTAGTTGTGGCCCAGCGGCAGGATGGCCATGAACACCGTGGCCTCGTCGAAGCCGCCGGCACGGCCGCAGAGTCTGGCGTTCAGCACATAGTCCTCGTGGGTGCGCGGGATCAGTTTCGACAGCGAGGTCGTACCGCCGGAAAGCAGCATGGTGGTGACTTCCGCCGGATCGGGATCGTGTCCCGCCAGCTCCGCACTGACGGCAGCATCCGACAACGGCGCCGCGATCATCGCGCGCAGGTCGATCTGGCCCGGGCCGGGCTCGCCGGCGACGAAAACATGGCGCAGCGCCGGCGCATCGGGGCCGACGTCGCGTGCCATCTCGCGGTAATCGAAGCCGCCGATGCGATCGGGAATCACGTAGGCCGTGGCGCCCGAGGCCCTGAGGAAGTGGCGGATCTCGCTATGGCGATGGGCGCGCAATGCCGTCACCGGTATCGCGCCGATGCGCGTCAGGGCGAAATAGGCCAGCACGAATTCGGGGCCGTTGGCCAGTTGCAGCACCACGCGGTCGAGCGACTTGATGCCGGCGTCGAGGAAGCCGCAGGCCAGGCGCCGCGAACCCGTCACCAGGTCGGCGTAGCTCAGGCGCAAGTCACCGCAGACCAGCGCCGTCTTCCCCGGATGGCGCGCGGCGCTGCGCTCCAGGAGTTGCGGAATCGTGATGCCTTCCCACCAGCCCCGCCGGCGGTAACGCGCCGCCACGTCGGCGGGCCAGGGCACGCAGCCTTCGAGCATGCTTCTCCTCCTTCATGCGCCGGTTGTTCCGGTCTGTCGCGGCCCGGGACAGGCCACGAGCTGCACTCTAGAGCAAATCACAAACCACTTGTAGAGAATGGGATCAATACATATCATTCACACCATGAATAGATTCGACTTCGATCTCAACCTGCTGGTGGTTTTCGATGCGGTGCTCGCCGAGGGCTCCATCAGCCGCGCCGCCGACCGGTTGGACCTATCGCAACCGGCGGTCAGCAACGCCCTGGCACGCATGCGCAAGGCCACCGGCGACCGCCTCTTCGTCCGCCTCGCCAACGCCATGGTGCCGACCCCCTACGCCCAGGGCATTGCCGAGCCGATCCGCCAGGCCCTGGCCAGCATCCGCGTCTCGCTGGGGGCCAGCCAGGAATTCGATCCGGCGACCTCGCAACGCGCCTTCTCGATCTATCTGACCGACCTCGGCGAGGCCTACTTCCTGCCGCGCCTGCTGGAGCGCCTGAATCGCATCGCTCCCGGCGTGCGCCTGCGCACCCTGCCCATGCCGCCCGAGTCGGCCGAGGATGCACTGAGGAACGGCGAGGTCGATCTGGCGATCGGCAAGCTGCCCGACCTCGGTGCCGGCTTTTACGTGCAGCGACTGTTCCGCGACCGCTATGTCTGCGTGGTGCGCAAGGACCACCCGTCGATCGGCGGGCGCATCACGGCGAAGCAGTTCGCCGCCGCCTCGCACGCCATCGTGACGCCGGGCGGCTGGGGCCACGGCATCATCGAGCGCGCGCTGATTGAACATGGCCTCGAACAGCGCATCACGCTGCGCATGCAGAACTTCCTGGTGCTGGCCAGCATCGTCGCCACCACGGACATGGTCGCCATCGTGCCGCACAGCGTCGGCAGCCAGTTGTCGCAGCACAACGAGGTCAAGCTGCTGCCGCTGCCGATCGCAATCCCCGCCTTCGACATCAAACAGTGCTGGCAGGAACGCTTCCACGACGACCGGGGCAACCGCTGGTTGCGCCAGCAGTTCATGGAACTGTTCTCGGCCTAGAAAGTTCCCGCAGGGACGCAGCGCGCTGGCGCTGGCAGGACGGCGACGCATCCGGGAATCGGGAATGCCGGGGCGGTTTTTGTTGACGGGCTCAGTTCGGCCACTGCCGCCACTCGATGATTCCGGAAGGTGCCCATCAGGCGGTGAAGCCCTTGGTGAATTGTTCCAGCAGGCGATGCGAGTAGTCCAGCGCATCATGCCTGCCAAGCATTGCTCTTGCCATGTCCTCTATCAGCCGCTGTCTTTTTGCCCCATGCAACAGTGTTCCAAGGTCTGCGCTGGTCTGTGCAGAAACCATTACTGCCGCATCGTTTCCAAGCAGCCAGGCTCCGGCGAGTTCCAAGTCATAGCCGGTTGCTTCAAGTGCTGCAAGCGCCCTTGCTTCCTCATAGATCCGGCTTGCGTTGCCGGCTTCGTGATAGCTGCGCAACAGCAACACCAGATCAATCGCATCCTTGGGGTTTTCCTTTCCACGATCGTCCCACGCGAACAGCTTCAGGATCGCCATTCCCGGCAGCGAAGCGACGGCGATTTTAATTCCAGGGCTTACTTCAACGCTCACTGCGGCGGCCAGCGCATCCGCAAAGCCCGCAACGTTCATCATGATCGCCATGTCGGGTGGCCACATGATGATGGCGGGGCTGGTTTCAACGCCACCGAACGGGATCAAATCCACTTTGTATTCATGCTCCAAGCCGTCTGGATGGAAGTTGAAGCGGTGGGCCACATTTTTCGATTCCTCGAACTTGGCATTGGCCAGCAGGGACGCTTTGAGCGTGGTGAATTGATCCCAGTTGTCCAGCGCAAAGGCGAAGTCCACATCTGTGGTCGCGCGTCCCGGTGGCAAGCCATGGATGTTTTCGAGCAGGATGATGCGCGCCATCGCACCAACCAGAAATACCGGAAGGCCCTGTGCTTTTGACGCTTTATGGATTTCCTGAATCACCAATAGGGCGATCGGCTCGACGGGGCGCTCAGGCTTGGGCGTCAGCGGTCGCGAGATAGCGGTCATATATCAGCGTTGCGGCTTCCAGATTGCGGGGGTCCAGCGTCGCTATCAGATCGGCATAGGCCAGCAAGGGCGGCACGGTTTCCCGCATGGGTTTTTCGTCTTCGAAATCCCAGAAGGCGTCGAGGATTTCTATGTCACCCTGCGGGTCTGCGCGCAGTTTGTTTTTCGCCACCAGTCGGGTCAGATTTTTCTGGCCTTGCTCCTTGTGGAGATAGATGGTGAGTGCGTGGGGCCGCAGGTAACCGGTCAATTTCTCCGCGGCGACTTCTGCCCCCCACTGGGCGCCGTATTTGGTGATATCGACATCTTTCCACCAGTCGGTTTTCAGAGCGCGGAACCTTCTTGGATTGAGTTTCGGACGCAGCTTGATCGGGTAGTTCGTTATCCACTCTTGCACCAGCTTCTGGCGCTGAAGCAGGACTCTGTCGCCCTTGCCCTTGCCTTTACCTGGTGCGCCTGTGATGTAACCCCTTCCGTTCAGGTCGAAGAATACCCATCCAATCGTGCCGAGCGCGACACCCGCGGCCCGAGTGATGTCGCGGTAGGGTGCATTGAGCAGTTGTGGTTTGCATAGCAGGGCAAAAAAGACGCGCAGGTTGGTTGCGGTACCTGCGCGTTTGCCCTCGTGCTCTGCCAGTTGCAAGTCCTCTCCTGCAACGGGTCGCTGTCCTGTCACCAGAAGAAGCAATCCGGGCCCCCGCAGATAGGCATTGCCGAGAGTGTCGATAAACTGCAGATCGAGTTCGCGGCATTTTTCGGCGGCTTCTGGGGTGAGGCGGGGTGCTACCAGCAGCAGTTGATCGCCATACTGAGCGCACTGACGCTTGATATCCCCCAGGATTGCGAAGCGGTCGACGCGTTTGATTTCGGCCAGATAGGGATAGCGCTGGCCGTTTGCCTCGACTTCAACCCGAGCGTCCGCACGAAAACCCTGGGCCACCATCGGCTCCCGTTCAATCACTTGACCGGTAATACCGGTTGTCCGGTGCAGGGCGTCCAAGGCTCGCTGCAGGATAGCCTGCCATTTGTCGTTAGGCGGATTCATTGTTTGGGATTTCAATTTGTTCACGTTACGTGAACGTTATCGCACAATGAACGTCGGCGTCAACTGATTGTTCGTGTAACTTGTTTGTTCACGTTTCGTGAACGATTCAGAATAGCAGACAAACAATCGGGGTAGGGTATTACCGAACCAAGCATCCCGCCCAAAAGCTGCCGGTCGCCACGGTCTCCTATTCGGCCGCATGAGCATAAAGAGAACGGTCAACGATGGCTGTTATGGCCGACTTGCTGTCCGTGTGTGGTCTTCTTGTGTGACTACCCTGCACGGATAACTGCCGTTGATCCTCTTACGGCGCGACATGGCTGGCATTGCACTGCCAGTCTGCTGCCGCGGCAGCAACGGTCTCGCGCGTTGCCGGCGGCGAGCCCATTATTCGATTCCTGAATACCTCATATTGAGAAAGACGGATATACAGCACCACGTCGTCCGCTTATATTCGCGTGACCGGATGGAACGTCGATGCGACGCACATGCCGACCTCGCCACCGCCGGCCAAGGAGCGAAGATGAACGAACTGGGGCGCCTCGAAGACCTGCCGGCAGACTATCGTGCGGCACTTGCCGAAAAGAACCTCGTGCCGCTGTGGCCCAGCCTGCGCTCGGTGCTGCCGCCGGGCAAACCGGCGATCCGCACGTTGCCGACCTGCTGGCCCTACCAGGGCTTGCGCCCGCTGCTGATGCGCGCCGGCGAGCTGGCGCCGATCGAGAAAGCCGAGCGGCGCGTGCTGGTGCTGGCCAATCCGGGGCACGGCCTGGAAAAGATGCAGGCCAGCTCGACCATCTATCTCGGCATGCAGTTGCTTAGGCCCGGCGAATGGGCGCCGTCGCATCGCCATACCCCCAATGCCGTGCGCATGATCGTCGAAGGCGAAGGCGCCTACACCACGGTCGAGGGCGAGAAATGCCCGATGCACCGCGGCGACCTGATCCTGACGCCGACCGGCATGTGGCACGAACACGGCCATGAGGGCAGCGAACCGGTGGTCTGGCTCGATGTGCTGGACCTGCCCATCATCTATTACTGCGAGGCTTCCTACGTCACCGAAGGCAAGGCACAGGTGGTGACGAGCGAAGGCGTGGAGCGCGACTACCAGCGCGGCGGCGTGCTGCCGGCGCCGATGTTCGGCCGCAGCCGCGCAGTCTTCCCGATGCTGCGCTACCCCTGGACCGATGTGCGCCGCACGCTCGAATCCATCGCTGCGCGCCAGCCCGGGATCGAGGCGGTGCAGGTGGCCTACGTCAACCCCGAGAACGGCCACGACTGCCAGCGCATCCTCGGCTACTCGGCCCTGATGCTGCGCCCCGGCGAACGCCTGGAAATGCCGGCGCGCTCGACCGCGATGGTCTTCCACCAGATCGAGGGCGGCGCCGTGCTCGACGCGGCCGGCGCCAGCTTCACGCTCGATGCGGCCGACACCTGCTGCATTCCGGGCTACACGCCGATCACGCTGGCGAACCGTGCCGCGGACCGGCCCGCCTTCCTTTTCATCGCCGACGATGCACCGCTGCAGAAGAAGCTCGGCGTGTACGAAGTCCGCAAATAGGCGCGCACGCCATGTCGACTCCCGGCTACGTCTTCGCCCCGCCAGTCACGCCTTCCCTGCCGATCATCGGCCGGCCCGAGCGCTTCCCGGTCAATCGCATCTTCTGCGTTGGCCGCAACTACCATGCCCATGCCGTCGAGATGGGCCGTCCGGTGGACAAGGCGACCATGCAACCCTTCTACTTCACCAAGTCGCCGTCGGCGCTGGTCGAATCCGGCGCCACGGTGCCCTATCCGGCCGGCACCGCCAACTACCATTACGAAATGGAACTGGTCGTCGCCATCGGCGACCATGGCTTTCGCCTGGCCGAGGCCGACGCCCGGCGCATGATCTTCGGCTACGCCGCCGGACTCGACATGACGCGTCGCGACCTGCAACTCGTGGCGCGCGACCAGGGACGGCCCTGGGACCTGGGCAAGGATTTCGAGAAGTCGGCCGTGTCCAGCCCCATCCTGCCGGTCGGCGACCTCGGCGTGCTGACCAGCGGCGCCATCAGCCTGCAGGTGAATGACGAAGTCCGGCAAAGCGCCGACCTTGCCCAACTGATCTGGAACGTAGGTGAATTGCTGGTCGACCTGTCGCGCTTCTATCATCTGGCACCCGGCGACCTGGTCTATACCGGCACGCCCGAAGGCGTCGGTCCGGTCAGGTCCGGCGACCGCATCAGCGGCCACATCGACCGCGTCGGCGAGGTTGAGCTGAGCGTCGGGCCACCCGAATAGGCCCGTCAAACAGCCGCGCGTTCAGGGAGCCGGCGGTACGGCGATATCGGGCATTTCCACAAAACGACTGATCGCTTCGATCACGGCCACGGCCTGGTCCTTGTGCGCGGAGTGCCGACAGTCCGCCAGCTTGATCAGTTCGACGCCGGGCGAAGCCGTGGCACCGGAAGCGATGGCCTCGACCTGCGCCATGGTGCCGTACTCGTCGTCCTCGCCCTGGATCGCCAGGATCGGGCAGGTGATATTGGGCAGGCAGTCCTCGATGTTCCAGGCGCGGAAATCGGGATGCAGCCAGATGTCGTTCCAGCCCCGGAAGGTGCGATTGACGTCGCGGTGGTAGCGGCCGAGCTTGGCCGGCAGGTCGGTGGTCTCGAAAGCCAGCCTGGCGGCGGCGATGCTGCGGATCGAGATGTCTTCGACAAAGCAGTGCGGCGCCATCACCACCACGCCCGCCACCGCGTGCCCTGCGCCGGCATGCAGCAGCGCGATCGAGGCGCCGTCGGAATGGCCGACCAGCACCGGATTCACGATACCCAGTTCGGCCAGCAGCTCGGGCAGGGTTTCGCGCCCTTCGCGATGCATGTAGTCGGTGCCGAAAGCTTCCTGCAGCGAATCCGACTGGCCGTAGCCATAGCGCGAATAGACCAGCGTGGGGCAACCGGTGGCAGCGGCCAAACGCGAGGGAAAATCGCGCCACATGGCGACCGAGCCGAGGCCTTCATGCAGCAGCACCAGGGTCGGCCGGTTGATCTGGTGGGCCGGAATCAACTGGTATTCGAGGCTATGGCCCCCGGCCGTGACGAAACCGGATTTCATACGCCAAGGAAGCGGTGCATCAATTCCTGGTTGTCCGAGAGTTCGGCGGATTGGCCGGCAAACACCACCCTGCCCTTGACCAGCACCACGCTGCGATTGGCCAGGGCCATGACCGCCGCGTAGTTCTTGTCCACGATCACGGTGGCGATGCCGGAGGCGCGGATGGTCTTGATGATGTTCCATATCTCGCGCGCGATCAGCGGTGCCAGGCCTTCGGTGGCCTCGTCGAGGATCAGCAGGTCGGGATTGGTCATCAGCGCGCGGCCGATGGTCAGCATCTGCTGCTCGCCGCCGGAGAGCTGCGCGCTGCCGTGGGGGGGGCGCTCGCCCAGGCGCGGGAAGGTCTGGATGACGCGGTCGAAATCCCACTCGCGGCGGCCATCGACGCCGGCGCGTGCGGCCATCACCAGGTTTTCGCGCACCGAGAGGTTGGGGAAGATGCCGCGCCCTTCCGGCACGTAGGCGATGCCGCGGCGGGCGATGGCATGGGTCGCGGCCTGGGTCATGTCCTCGCCGCGCACCTTGACCGTTCCCACGCGCGGACGCACCAGGCCGAGCATGGTCTTGATCAGCGTGGTCTTGCCCATGCCGTTGCGTCCCATGAGGCCGACGGTCTCGCCCTTGCGCACGGAGAAGTCGACGCCGTGCAGGATGTGGCTGACGCCGTAGTAGGTTTGCAGGCCGCCGGCCTCAAGCAACAGATCAGTCATGGAGCAGCTCCTCGCCGCCGAGGTAGGCAAGCTGGACCGCGGGGCTGGAGCGCACCTGCTCGGGCGTGCCGGATTCCAGCACCTCGCCGTTGACCATCACCGTGAGCCGGTGCGCCAGGGCGAACACGGCATCCATGTCGTGCTCGATCAGCATGATGGCGTGGTCGGCGCCGAGCTTCTGGATCAGCTCGACCATGCGCTGCGACTCATGCGGCCCCATGCCGGCCAGCGGCTCGTCGAGCAGCAGCACGCGCGGCTGCGTCGCCAGGCACATGGCAATTTCGAGCTGGCGCTGCTCGCCGTGCGACAGCGTGGCGGCAACGCGCTGTGCGCGATGCGCGAGGCCGGCGGACGCGAGCGCCATGCTTGCCAGCGCATTGATCGCTTCGTAGCGTTCGGCACGGCTGAACACGCGCAGCGCGTAGGGCGTGCGCGATTGCGCCGCGAGGCGGGCGTTCTCGAATACCGTGAAGGGCAGGAAGATGTTGGTCTTCTGGTAGCTGCGGCCAACGCCCATGCGCGAGATCTGGTCCGAACTCAGACCGGCGATGTCGCGCCCGTCGAGCATGACGCGGCCCGAGGTCGCCGGCAAGTCGCCGGAGAGCAGATTGGTCAGCGTGGACTTGCCGGCACCGTTGGGACCGATCACGACATGTACCTCGCCGACGTGCAGGTCGAGCGAGACGTCGCTGACCGCGACCAGGCCGCCGAAGCGCTTGGTCAGGCCTTGGGTGCGGAGGATGGCCTCAGTCATCGGCAGCCTCCTCGATCGCGGGCTTCCTGCCGAACCTCGTCATAAGCCCGGCAAGGCCTTGCGGCAGGTACAGCGCCACCAGCATGATCAGGATGCCCATGGCCAACTGCCAGTGCTTGGCGGCGATGCCGAACCAGGCCTGGTTGGACAGCACTTCCTGCAGCAGGACGAAAGCGAAGGCGCCGATCACCGCGCCGTGCAGCGTGCCCATGCCGCCGAGGATGACCATCATCAGCACCGCGCCCGACTGGTGCCAGGAAAGGATCTCGGGATTGACGAAGCCGAACTGCATCGCCGCGAGGTAGCCGGCCAGGCCGGCCAGGCCACCGGCAATGGCGAAGCTGGCGAGCTGGTAGCGGAATACCGGAAAGCCGAGGGCACGCATGCGGTGTTCATTGACCTTGATGCCGAGCAGCGCGCGGCCGAAGCTGGAGCCGAGAATGCGGCGCAGCAGGAAATAGCAGGCAGCGGTGAACAACAGCACCAGCCAGTAGAACTGTTCCAGCTTTTCAAGATTGACCAGCACCGTGTCGCCGAGGTTCAGGGTCGGCTTGGCATAGATGTAGATGCCGTCGGAGCCGCCGCCGAGCTTGGTGTCGTGGAAGACGAAGAACAGCATCTGGGCGAAGGCCAGCGTCACCATGATGAAATAGATGCCGCGCGTGCGCAGTACCAGCAGGCCGGTGGCCAGCGCGAAGGCCATGCAGATACCGATGGCGGCCGGCAGGGTCCACCACAGCGCGACGGTTTCGTATTTCGGCGCCATCAGCGCCAGCGCATAGCCGGCCAGCCCGAAGTAGGCGGCGTGGCCGAAGCTGACCAGACCGGTGTAGCCGACCAGCAAATCGAGGCTCATGGCGAAGATGGCCATGATCAGCACCTTGGTCAGCAACTGGGTATAGAAGGTGCTGTCGAGCAGCGGAAACAGGGCCAGCAGGCCGATCGCCGCGTAAGGCACCCAGCGGGAAAAATTCGCGTCCTTCATCATTTGCGCCCGAACAGGCCCTCGGGCCGCCAGACGAGAACGACCGCCATCAGCACATAGACGATCATGCCGGCAAAATCGGGTACCAGCACCTGGCCGAAGGTCTCGGCCAGGCCGATCATCAGCGAGGCCGCCATGGCGCCCTTGACCGATCCGATGCCGCCGATGACGACGACGACGAAGCAGATGATCAGCACATGGCTGCCCATGTTCGGCGTCACCGAGGACAGCGGCGCGTTGATCATCCCGGCGAAGGCCGCCAGGGCCACGCCCAGCGCGAACACCAGGGTGTAGATCAGCTTGATGTCGATGCCCAGCGACTGCACCATGTCGCGATTGCTGGCGCCGGCGCGGATCATCATGCCCAGCCGCGTCTTCTGGATCAGCAGGTAGAGGCCCAGCGCCAGCAGCAGGCAGACGCCGGATATCGCCAGGCGATACACAGGATAGGACAGGTTCTCGGTCAGGGGGATCGAGGCGTTGAGCAGCGCCGGCACCGCGACGCCATGCACGTCGTCGCCCCAGATGATGCTGCGCAACTCCTCGAAGACCAGGATCAGACCGTAGGTCAGCAACACCTGGTAAAGATGGTCGCGCGTGTAGAGCTGGCGGAACAACAGCTTTTCCAGCGCCATGCCGAGCACCACGGTGAGCGGAACCGCAAGCAGGATCGCGGTCGCCAGGTTGCCGGTCATGCTCGCCAGTGACCAGGCCAGGTAGGCGCCGACCATGTAGAAGCTGCCATGGGCCAGGTTGATGATGCCCATGATGCCGAACACCAGGGTCAGGCCGCTGGCGACGAGGAACAGCAACAGGCCGTATTGCAGGCCGTTGAGCAACTGGATGAGGATGAACGCGAGATCCATGGGTCCAAAATTAGAACGGCGGCAAGATTCAGCCACCGTTGCCTTGAATTCAGGCTGGGACCGTCATTCCCGCGAAAGCGGGAATCCAGGATACTCAGCCGGGTGCTGGATCCCCGCTTTCGCGG
>ORJL010871596.1_pt1 | contig 40520 bp, 38 predicted proteins | sample 1779941 | NCBI WGS metagenome assembly ORJL01 (sample SAMEA104232317, study PRJEB22302) | groundwater metagenome | biome: forest; feature: aquifer; material: groundwater | place: USA | collected 2011-08-07 | depth 5.8 m | reverse complement strand
CGATTGTGAACAGAAGGTTGCTCTGATCAAATCTTGATAGTTTTGACGCATCAGAAACACGGACGCGAGCAGATGCAGTCGGAGTGTTCGGAACAGTCCAGGCATAGCTTCCGGTATTCGGTGTATTCGAAGTAATGACAGAATAGACTGATCCACCATTGACAGAATATTCAATCTGAACATTTGACATTGTTCCTGTTGATGACCATGTTATATTTCTCACATCGCCGGCGTTCATTGTTTCTCCACCGTTCGGTGATGTAACCAATACTGTTGGAGCAGGGGCTCCTATGATTGTGAATAAGAGGTTGCTTTTGTCTGTTACCGCCGGATTAGAAGCGTCAGATATGCGAACACGCGCTGAGGCAGTTGGAGTGTTCGGGACTAACCAAGAATAGCTACCGGTGTTTGGTGTGCTTGAAGTAATCACTGTGTACACTACTCCGGCATTGACTGAATATTCAATCTGAACGTTAGCAATTGTTCCGGTTGACATCCATGTAATGTTTCTAAGAGTGTTTGCCGACCAACTTTCCCCGCCGTTTGGCAATGTTACTAGAAGTGTTTGTTCAACTGAGGAGATTTGTGGATTTGTGTTTTGTCCTGTGGCTGATACCTTCGGGACATTTTGTGCTGAAGTATTATCAATTAACCCGAATATACAAACAAGAGTTAAAAGAATAATTATAAAATTTTTCATTGTGAAATTCCTTTGATTGGTTTTTAATACTCAATATGTGATCATTAAGTTTTGAAATGGAAGAATAGGTAATCCATTCCCTGATGATGTAAATGAATGATGATACGACCTTACAAACATCCACAGAATATACATATTGAAGCAGGGCAAAGATATAGAGCAAAGGGATGAAAAAAGTGTTAACCCTTCATTGCAAGACTTTGTTCAATTAGGGGTTAACAATCAAAAGTCCGGCATTTAGCCGGACTTTTGTGAATATTTCTTTATTTTAGGTATTTATCGCAGGTACAGCATCTTTCGAACTTCTGTCCTATTTCCAACCGAGAGTTTGTAATAATATACACCGCTTGGAAACTTACTTGCATCCCATGAAACTGATTTGTTTCCTGCATCCTGTATTTCATCAACCAATGTTGCAACCTGCACGCCAAGCACGTTGTACACGTTTAAGGATATCTGAGAAGCGTTTCCGAGATAATAGTTAATTCTGGTAACAGGATTAAACGGATTGGGATAGTTTTGTTCAAGCGTGTATTCACTTGAGATTATAGAATTATTGGTATGAGTTTCATTCGGTGGATTTGGCGGCAGTTCATCATTTGATACAATGGTAATCCGGTTATGGGATGTCTGCTGAGTTATGATTGACGTGAGAACTAATATTCCGTCTTCACTGACTTTAACCCAATACCCTTTTCCGGGTTCGATTGTTGAGGATGTTACATATCCATTTGTGTAACCGAAGAAATCAGATGTAATAAGTCCACCGGGGATTGATTCTATGCTTTGAACAGGAATTGGTGAGCTAATCGAGCCGATTAAATTCCATCCGGCTTTTACAGAAATAGAATCTGTGTGAATATTTTCTCCGGTCAAACTTAAGAACGAAGGTGAACCGAATTTCAGCCAATACCCCTTCCCTGCTGTAATAGTATCATGCATTTGATACGATGCGTTTTCATCAAATGAAAAAGCCGATGAGGTTGCACCCGGGAATAAAACAGATTTTCGTGTGTCATTCATTCCTACGGGAAGTGAAACTAAATTCCAGTTAGATGCAAAATTCATGGATACGCTCTTTGAACTTGGTGCATTCATATCGTAGGTAACTTTAAATATTCCGCCTGTCCCCGAAGTAACATTTACAGTAAGTGCAGTCCCATCATAATTGAAATATGAATTGCCATTGAGTAAAACAGCTGTTATACTTAACTCACCATCCGGCAATTCAATAGGTTTTAGTGTATACGTACGGTTGTGATTTGCGGTTGGAAAATTGTAGTAAAGTGTGATGGGTTCATGCTTATAGAATAATTTTCCATAGACATAATTATAATATCCCAATTCTATGGAATGATATGCCGCTTTGCCGTCACTCCCTTTTTCCAGTCCCCAGATTTGATTTCCGTACCGTGTTCTATCGGAGAAGACTTCGCTATATACGTGATCGACAAAATATTTCATAAAGAATGCAAGTGTTTTATCTGCCATCCGAAGATACGTTGTATCATCTGTGAGATGATAGAGAAATAAACCCGATGTTATTGCCTGCTCCATTTGCCACCAAGCTTTCGCAGTATCTGCCTGACCCCACATAAGCATAGCTCCGGTAGTACGATTATAATCTTTGTATGGTCCTCCGTAATTATGATCGTACCCTTTTAATAAAACCATATCAGCAAGTTGTCTGGCAGTTGCAAGATAGATTGAATCGGGGTGTAATTCATACATACGGGCAAGACACCATGCGGTTTTAAGTACATGCCCCATGATAGTCATGGTTTGACTATTATCCGTTTGCCATGATGTATTGTACAGTTCAACAAAACCTATTGCTTGTTGTGCCGAGCTTGCGGCAAGACGGTTTACCATGTTATCGGCGACTTGAAGTAATCGGGTTCGGTATTTTTCTTCGCCGGTCATCATATAGAGATTCAGCAGATGTGTCGTTAACGCATCAACAGTGGCATTAAAACTTTTACCCGATGGTGATGTGCTGTTCGACTGGATTTTATCATAATATCCGAATGTTGTGGGTGAATTATCCCAAAGATATGTATCGTTATAGTTATAGCTTTTGTTGATCCAACTCCATGTAGCAGTGTCACGAATCGCTTCGTAATACGCGACGAGACCTAACAATGCATAATGTTGATAGTACGCCGTCTTTGCATCATTTGGATAAGATGGAATACCGGTGCGACTGATAACATTATACCAACCTTGATGTACGGTATCCCATGCTGTTCGTTCCATGAATGATAGCGCGTAATTGGCATAACGGAGATAGCTTGTATCTCCTGTCATTTGGAATGCTCTTGTAAAGCCGTATGCATCGCGGGATTGATTTAACGAGTTTTTGTTTGTCCCCCACGATGATTTGAGATTGCCGAATTGATCAATGTTAGTATAAAATCCTCCGTATGGCTGATCGTAAGCTTTTTTCCAGAACTTGCCGCAACTATCAACATAGCCGATAGCATTTTCAGGAATTGAAAGATAATTTGAGACAGGAACATATTGCGCAGAGGCAAAAGAAATGATTAAGAATAAGAATAGTAAATATTTTTTCATGTGTACAGTCTAAGTCAATTTTCTAAGGAGAGGATTACACAACAGTAATTCGTTCGTAAATACCGCTGTCATTGAAAACAATCACTCACATAGATACAGAGTAACATGAGTAATACTTATAAGATAAAGATTTTTTGGGTGAAATACCGCATTGTATCACGGAATATTTGATTGTGAGGTTATATTGGAATGATTGGGGATTTGGAGAAAGTTAAGATTGACAAGGATGGGAAACAGCGGATACATGAGTTTAAAAACAAGCGATGGGTATAAAACCCATCGCTTGAGTAAGTAATTCTAAAGATTAATTTTTTATGCAGTTTTAGGAATTATTTGAGAAGTAACATCTTCTTCACCATTGATACATCTCCGGCAGTTAAACGGTAAGTGTAAATACCGCTTGACATTTTACTTCCATCCCAGCGAACTGTTTTATACCCGGGTGATTGGATTTCATTTACAAGGGTTGCGACTTCTTCACCAACCATATTGTACACTTTCAATGTTACAAGCACATCGGTTTGTGAGTAGTCGTCACGTTGAACAGAAATAGCATGTTGTGTTCCTCTATCCGGTATTTGATAATTAATTGTTGTAATAGGATTGAACGGATTAGGATAATTCTGTTCAAGAATAAATGTATTTGGTATTATTAAATCACTATTAAAGAGTTCGCCGGGCGGTTGTGGCGGTAATTCATCAGTGGGAATGATCGTAATTTTATTTGATGCAATCGCCGCTCCCGTAGAAAGTGTAAGCGTACCTGCTTGGTTTACCTTTACCCAATGTGCTTTCCCCGGCTCAATTGAATTCACTGTATAATACGTATTGGAATAACCGAAAAATTCAGAGGTAACAATTCCACCGGGGTTTGAGGTAATAGTTCCGATGGGTACTGATACGCTAATCGATCCTACGAGATTCCAACCTTGTTGTACAGAAATTATTCTTGAAGTAATTCGCTCACCTGTTTGATAAATTGATCCGGCGTTAGCAAATTTCAGCCAGTATCCCGAACCGGTTTCCATTGTATCTTGTGTCGTGTATCCACTCAGGGAACTGAAAGAAAACGCGTGCGATATTGCCATCGGGAATTGAACTACCACTTGCGGATTTTGAACAACAAGAGGCAAGGAAAGTAAATTCCAATTACTCTGTACATTGTTTGTAATCATTATCCCATACGTAGTTGTGAATGACCATACACCTGACCATTCACTGTAACCATTTAGATTTCTTGACCGTACTCTCCAGTAATATGTTTGAAGACTATCCAATGAAATTATTTGCAGCGAAGTTTGTGATAATAAGGAATCATCAAGAATAAGGGTTGCAAACTCAGCATCTTTTGATAATTGAATTTCATAGGTCAATGCATATTGCGCCTCATTCCACTGTAATAACGGGCTTTGTGTGATACCGATACTATTATTGAGTGGAGCTGATAACGTTGGAGTATTAGAAACGAACGATGTTGTATCCATCAATCCGTGCGGTCCTGCCCCTGCCATTGGAGATGTGTGACATACAGAACATTTTCCCAACACCCCGGCGTAACCCTGCAACCGAATATTTTGAATATTATCATTCGCTTCAACAGTTGGCTGTATAGCGTGCGGACTACCATGACAAGCAGAACAGTACAAACCGCCATGTCCTTTCGACATTCTGTATAGCTTACCGGTTTCTTCGGCGTAATTTTGTCCGTGACATGTTCCACATTTGGGTTCATCAAACCAGGGTCTTCTACCGCTTGATATTGTTGCGGCTACAGTATCCATGGTTCCGTGGCAATCCTGACATATCATGGGATTGGTTGGATTCTTACCCATGATGTCGCGCAAACATTCTGTATTGGGTCCGGGATGACATTTATAACACGTTGCAATATCGTTTTTAGGTCCTGCAGAAGTTTTATGCTCGTTGTGCATCCTGTAAGAGAATGATTTTGCCTCCGGTATTCCTGTCGTTCCTAACGCGTTGGAGGCATGGCATGATGCACAAAGAACGGGACCGTTTCTGTTAAAATTGGAAACATCTTCATGTTCATCCAGAATATTTTGTGCAGAAGTATGACAGCCCGATTGCACACAACCTACTTCGTTGCTGACAGGAATTACGGCATCAGTGCTTGCAAGGACATTGCCTGTCGTTTTACTTCTCGCGACAAGATGAACTAATTGAAACGGAGATTCATGAATAAGGTCATTATCTTGAAATGGTGTGATTGGAATTCCATGCGCAATAAAAAAGTTGCCGGCGCTATCTAATTCTCCGGTCATTCCTTTTCCTGTTAAACCGATATTGGGTGGAAGCGGATTTGCCAAACCGAATAGTTGTTGTGCATAATCCCAGAAATTTGTTTTACCGACAGAATAAGTGTTTCCGGGTACGGAATATTCAATCGTGTAGCCAGAACTGACTACTTGCGGGATTTGATTAGGGTTTTTCAAGATAAGTTGTGCCGTTACATTATTAAACGGGGGTAAGACGACAACTTTTGAAAATTCCTGATTAGAACAGTGCATACCCAGATCGTTCCACCCGAGGAGCACGTATTCTTGTGCAAATGAATTATTTGTTGAAAAGAACAGGGTAATACCTATGATGAGGACTGCAAAGTTAATTTTACCTTTGAGCATATTACACCTTATTTAAAAATAAATATGTTTACTACATATCTCCTTAGATGCAATGTATGAAAAAAGGATTCAAGATGGATGAATAAATAACACAAAATTCGTTTCAAAATATCATAAATTGAAAATTGTTGAAAAATTAAACAAGCGGTAAAGACGAAAGGAGAAAAAGTGTTGAAGAAATGAACGGTTTTAATTAGGCTTAGCTCGATCTTGAATTACAATTTGAGGGAAATATTTGGGTAATTCAAATGAAGAATAGACGAAATCCGGGACAGTGCTTTCAGATTAAGAAATAATCCCGCATGACCATAAATGGTCACGCTACTACAAATAAAGCCCGATAAATCGGACTATATACATAGTCCCGTTTACGGGGCTTCATTCGATGTAGCGTCCCGATTTATCGGGATGCGAATATGGCTAACCGAACAATATTATACTATTCAAAATACTTTTTCTTTAACCTGACAGCAGAGCACACGGGGGGATCATTCACTTGAGATTATTGTAATTATAGTAATTATATTCAAGCTATCAGAGCATCACAAGCTTTTTTGATTCATGATTTATCATTTTTTCATCTCTGCATATATCCAATAAAGTCTTTTGAATTTCCCTACCAAACACCTATATTTCTCTGATATACAAAAAGAGATTTTGGGTATCATCTTATACAGAGAATACGCAATAAAAATCATCATATTGTTCAAACAATCAACAAATAAGGATTCTATGAAACCAGGCAACCCCAACATGCAAAACGTAATGAAACAAGTCCAGCAAATGCAGGAACGAATGGAGAAAATCAACGCTGAATTGGAATTAAAGACAGTCACCGCCGATTCAGGCGGAGGAATGGTAAAAGTAACAGTGAACGGCAGACAGCAATTAGTAAAAATCTTGATCGAAAAGGAAGTTATTAATCCGGATGATGCGGAAATGCTTGAAGATTTAATCGTTGCAGCAGTCAATAAGGCAATGGATGAATCGAACAAGATGGCTCAGGAAGAAATGAATAAGGGCACTGCAGGCATGATTCCCAAAATACCGGGATTGAACCTCCCCGGCTTCTAAGACGATGTATAACGCTGAATCTATCGAACAATTAGTTAATGAGTTTTCTTCCTTACCGGGTATCGGCAGAAAATCTGCACACCGGTTGGCTATGCACGTTCTCAAGCTTTCAAAGCCGGATGTGTTGAAACTTGCTGACGCCTTAGTGAATGTGAAAGAACGGATTCATTACTGCACAGTATGCTGGAATTTCACAGAGGAAATCCCTTGCAGGATATGCTCAAACACACAAAGGAATCAATCAATTATTTGTGTTGTAGAAGATCCTAATGATGTGATTGCGCTTGAAAAGACACACGAGTACAAAGGGTTGTATCATGTACTCGGAGATGCCCTCTCCCCCCTCGATGGAATCGGACCGGAAGATTTAAAAATTAAAGAATTACTACACCGTATCAATGGTAATGTTCAAGAGATTATTCTTGCCATGAACTCATCCATTGAAGGTGAAGCGACAACAATTTATCTTAGCCGTTTGTTACGTCCGTTAGGTGTAAAAGTAACACGACTTGCCCGCGGTATTCCGGTTGGCAGTGACCTGGAATTTACCGATCAAGCAACATTAGTTCGTGCATTAATGGCTCGCGTTGAAGTGTGAAAAACAATGTAGCTGTGATAGGCTTGCTGGGGCTGGTGTTTTTATCGTTATGTTGTGATATCTTCACAACACGCGATCCTGAAACACCTACACAGAATAATTCTACGTTTATACAACCTGTTACTGCCGATATTGTTTTAGAAAATTTGAAGAATTCCATCGCACAGAATAATACGGATAATTATGTCCGTTGTTTTGTCGATTCAACAACTTCGCCAAGAACATATATTTTTGTTCCATCAGTGGAGATCAATGCTCAATACTCAAGTGTGTTTTCTTCGTGGACATCCGACAACGAACGGCATTATTTTCAAAATTTCGGGTTACCGTTAAACGGCACACCCTATCTTACATTTTCGGGGACAACAACTCTGGCAGTAAGTTCTGACTCGGTTGTGTACTCGATGAACTATTCTTTTTTCTTCCCGCACCGCAGAGCGGGTATTGCTCAATCGGTAAAGGGAAACATGCAGTTATATATTGGCGCAAACTCTCAACGGATATGGTCAATTTATCGTTGGCAGGATAACAAAACTGATTCTGATTCGACGTGGAGTTATTGGAAAGCAGTATTCAGTGGAAGTTGAGCAAAAAATTGTTGAGATACAGTACGGGAACAAAGAACGTTCCTTTTTAGGTTTTACTTCCATCAACACGTGGGTAATGGTATTACCCATGTGTTCGTTATTATGCTTGTTTTCTGTAAGTTGTATTAACCCGTTTGCACCTAAACTTGATACCGAACCGGCTTCGTTACTTTGCTCTGATTTAACAAATTTGGAAAATGTATTTTGTACATTCCGGCAGGCATACGCATTTAAGGATACAAGTCTGTACAGTTCGATCTTAGCAACTAATTTTATCTTCACTTTTCGAGATTATGACAGGGGTGTTGATGTTACATGGGGACGAACGGATGACATGCATACAACGTACGGATTGTTTCAAAATGTCCAGTCGTTGGAATTAATTTGGGATAACATCATCTCTGAAAGCGGTGATGATACATTGCACTCAGTTGTACGCGGTTTTAGTTTAACAGTGACGTTCAACCCAAGCGATATTAATCGTGTTGACGGATACGCAAATATGACATTTAAACGTGCTACTCCGACAGACCCATGGAGAATGATTCGTTGGCGAGATGAATCGAATTATTAATTTTTTATTATCCACAATTCATTGTCAGCTTTAGAAACTTGATTCTTACTTAACTATCAGTCAGCAATACTTTTTTAATATTTATTCACAAACACAATTGCTCTATCATCATTTTTCATGAAGAAAAAAACAACCATACAGACCATAGCATTTCAAGGAGAACACGGAGCATTCAGCGAACATGCGGCGATGAGTTTCTTTAAGAACAAGATAACGCCATTACCGTTTCGTTCGTTTGACGATGTGTTTAAGGCAGTACAAACGCAAAGCGCACGGTATGGTATTATTCCCATTGAAAATTCGCTGGGCGGAAGCATTCTTCAAAATTATGATTTACTCCAACGGTTTAACCTGAATATCGTAGGTGAGATAAAATTGCAGGTGAGACATTCCCTTATTGCACACAAAGGAACACCCTTAAACGATATTCGATGTATTTACTCGCACCCTCAGGCATTGGCACAGTGTGAGGTATTTCTTAAGAAATATCCGCATATTGAAACAGTTGCCGTCTATGACACTGCCGGTGCGGCGAAAATGATTAAGGAAGAACATCGACTTGACGGAGCGGCTATAGCCAATGAACGTACGGCTTCAATGTACGGGTTGGCAATTCTCAAAAAGGGTATTGAAAGCGATCATCGCAATTACACCAGATTCCTGATACTTAGCCCTAAGGTTGAACCGGCACAAGGGAAAGCAAAGACTTCAATCGTTTTTGCGATGAAAGATTTACCCGGAGCATTATTCAAAGCGCTTAGTGTATTTGCATTAAGGGATATCAATCTTCATAAAATTGAATCACGACCAATTGTCGGTAAGCCGTGGGAATATTTATTTTATATTGATTTTGAAGGTGACATGAATTCCCCTGATTGTAAAAATGCAATCCGTCACCTGGGTGAAATAACCCGCCATCTAAAAATACTCGGCTGTTACCCTGAAGGTACAACTGTAAAAGGAACACGATTATGAGCATCGGATATTCATTGAGAGAAGGATTTGCAGGAATACGCAGGCAAAAGTTAGCCGCACTCGGTTCGATTCTTACAGTTACTATTTCGTTATTACTCTTAGGAATGTTTTATCTCGTCGCCGTACAGGCAAACGATGCATTGAAACAAATACGTGCACAGGTAGATGTTGAAGTATTCTTAAAAGATCCCATCAGTAAAGCAACGCTGGTTGATTTGCAAAAGCAAATACAAACCTTTGAAGGAATCGCAACTGCAGATTATATAACAAAAGATGAAGCATCGGAAATTTTTGAACAAGAGTTTGGTGAAGACATTAACAAGGTTCTTGATTTTAATCCTCTCCCTTCCTCTTTTAAGATTACACTAAAGGAATCGTATCGTACTTCCGGGCGAGTTGAACAGTTACAAAAACAGCTCAAGGCATTAAAAGGTGTCGATGATGTTGTCTATCGAAAAGATATGCTGGAGTATTTTGATCAGAAAACAGAAGGACTCAATTTCATTGCGTTAACTCTTGGAATATTTCTTGCTCTCTCGGCAATTACTCTTGTTTCCAATTCCATCCGATTGACGATTGTCGCACGGAAGCAATCAATCCAGATCATGAAACTTGTGGGAGCAACATGGTGGTTTATTCGCGCTCCGTTCATTATCGAGGGAATTACGCTTGGTTGTATAGGCGGTATCTTCGCCGCAGGGTTATTGTTTTATTTTATCTCGGTTACAAAAAATGTACTTCCAATGGAACTGAGTTCCATTGTGTTTGCAAATTTAAAATTTTATGCCCTTCTCGTCGTAACAGGATTATTTATGGGCATCGTTGGGGCAGTAATTTCAGCGCGAAAATATATAAGGGAATCAGTCATTTAATCAGAGATTTGATTCTCATCAGAAGTTTTCTTACTCTTATATATATAATTGCAGAAAAAACCATATTTTTTTATGTTTTCAACAAAAACCAAATTTAGACGTTCTTTATTCCCATTTTTACTTCTTGTCAACTGTATTGTTTTTATCGTTGGTTGCGGGTCATCCTCAAAAGAATGGAAACTCGCACAATCAGTCAATACTGTAGAAGCGTACAGAGAATTTCTCAATTCCAATCCATCCGAAAATTTAGCGGCGGAAGCGCGTTCTAAAATTGATACACTTTCCTTTCTCAATGCGAAAAATCAGCATACAATCAGCGCGTATGATAAGTATCTCAGGGAATTTCCACAAGGCTCATTTGTCAATGAAGCAAGCCAGCGGCAGGAAAAATTATTCTATTATCAACGCGCAGAAGCTGAAAACTCATTAAGCGCCTACGATGATTTTTTATTGAAATTTCCAAACGGGACATTTGCGGCTGAAGCTAAAAAACGAAGAGAACATTTATATTTTAATCAGCAAGTAAGTAAAGAAAATACTATTCCTGCGTATGTAGGATATTTGGAACAATATCCTAATGGAATGTACATTGATTCGGCTCAGGCACGAATAGAACGACTCACCTACGAGAGTACAAAGAGTACCGATTCAGTTTCTGTCTATCTTGATTACCTGAAACGTTACCCCGACGGTGCATATAAGGCTGATGCTCTTGCCCGTATTGAACTTTCCGCATTTAGAGCGGCGAACAAAGCCCGTAATTTTGATGCTTACGAAAATTATATCCGGCAGTACCCGAATGGAACATACGTTGCTATGGCAAAACATTCGATTGCAACAATGGCTGAAGCATATCAGGAAGCAAAAGTAGTCAGGGTAGTGGTGAATCAATCGTTTTATCAAAAGAATAGCGACGGTTCAAAAAACGCGTTAACCGGAATCTCCTTACCCATTGAATCTGTAGCAAGACGAATCTTATCGGACCATGCAAATAAAACGGCTGTAGGACCCGACGCAAAGAGTTTTGCATCCACTCTGACGATTACTACCGAGGGGATTGCACTTGGAAAGAATTATGGCACCGATACTTTACATTACTCAGGGGCATCTCTTACGGGTACAATAACATTGGAAATGATGGGATATCCCACATTCAAAAGAACGTTTTCCTATACCCTTGATCCTTCGCCATCACCCGTAACAAATTCATTGAATGGGTCTTCAGCTCCGTTTCCAAAAGTATTTAAATCAGAAAACTCATTGCTCCCGAAATTGCTTGAAGTAATCTATAAAATCTATGGTACATCAACATTACTTTCCGCTATACGGGATGCAGACGAGAGTGTTCGATGTGCCGCGATGGATGTATGCGGTTCATTTAATATCGATGCGGCATTTACATCTATTATTAATGCTCTCAGAGATAATAATTTTACGGTGCGTCAGCGTGCGGCAATCTCTCTGGGAATCTATAAGGACGAACGTGCAGTTGAGCCCATTGTAAGAAACCTGCAAGAAGTCTTAGATTTCAGTTGGATTAAAGACGAATCGAATGAAGCCAGAGAAAAGGCGGCAATTGCATTGGGAATGATAGGCAGTTCGAAAGCCACAAAGCCCCTTATTAATGCTTTGAAAGACCCGAGTACAAACGTTCGTCGTGAGGCTTCATCTGCTCTCAAAAAGATAACATCTAAGGATTTCGGGGCGGATTACGATGCATGGATGAAGTGGTACGATGAAAAGGGGAATAAATAAGGCGGTTTTACCACCATTCAAAGATTCCTCGTTCAAAAAATTGTAAATTAAGCCAAAAAATAATATATTTAGACTCACTTTAAGAGTGGCTTCGTTATTTACTCTCATTTGCCCACATTTGTACCTGCTACAACAAGTAGTTCTCTTGAGAAAACGCCTAAAACACTCTAAATTTGGTAAAGAGTCCCGATGGGACTCGGTAAAGAGCCCGTAGCTCAGTGGTAGAGCATTTGCCTTTTAAGCAAGGGGCCGTTGGTTCGATCCCAACCGGGCTCACAAATGCCGTATCAATCTCCCGTTCTTTTGGTTGTTTGTTCGGCATGTATTATTTATATTGCATTTGATACAATATTTCTGCGCGAGTGGTGAAATTGGCAGACACACCATCTTGAGGGGGTGGCGCCCGTGAGGGCATGCGAGTTCAAGTCTCGCCTCGCGCACACAACGTAATTACACAGACAATTTTTATTAACTCAAGAACAAGTATTATGCGTACCATAGCTGTATGTCTTCTTGTTATGCTCGTTTCAACGTTCGGTCTATCCGATGTAATTAAGGATGGAACGTTTCAGGCTGTGAGTGATGGCTCCAATATCACTTTGCGCTGGATGGTTGAAAGTGAAGCAAATGTGCTCCGATACGAAATTGAAAAACGTAGCGGAACCGAATCAGAGTATAAGTCGATTGCAACACTTACCCCCCGTTCCCTATCTCTCTATGAGTTTATTGATTATTCCTCTCTTGAAAAAATTTCTTCCTTGTTTCAATATCGTATAAAAGTAGTTTTTTCAAATGGAGCCAATCCACTCTATGTAGGTCCTGTAAGCGTTACTCACTCCGTTTCCGGAGTTCGTAAAACATGGGGCAGTATTAAAGCGTTATTTAGATAACCATTGAATTTTTTAGTATAAAAAAATCCCGGATTTAATGTCCGGGATTTTTTTTGCGGGGGGATGGTAGTGAGATAGAATTAATACTCATAATAATATAAAACATGCCGCCGATCGGTGATCGGCTACTACATCTTCTTAACAGGGTAATGATTTAACAATAAACTAACGCTTTTTTGAAGCGTATATTTGTTCCTACCATTATTTGTTCGTAATTTTGAGAATATGCAGAATAAGAACATAGCCATAACATGGAACTGGGAATACGATGAAGATTTCGTCGTCGCCATTGAACAAGAATGTGCGAAGCGGGATATCTCAACTTTGCGTATTGACGAAAAGAATCTGCACGAGATTATCGATCATGTAGAGCGAGGTTCATATAGTTTTGATGTTCTGTTTGACCGGGCATCGGATAGCGATACAGCATTTGTACCTCTTGTCAATGTACTCCAACAACACTCAACCAGAATTTTTAACAACTACTATTTGGCGGAACGTGCACGCGACAAGACAACAATGCATCTTGAATTAATGACAGCAGGGTTGTTTGTTCCTCACTCTCTCATCATTCCCCCATTTGCGTCGCAACAGTTTTTATTTCTTACAGAAAAAGAAGTTGCAGAACTTGGTTCACCGTTTGTTATTAAACCGGCAAATACCACCGGCGGCGGTTTTGGTGTTCACGTCAATGGCACATCACTCATGAATATACATGTTGCGCGGCAGGAACATCCGTACGATAAATACATGATTCAGGAATTTCTTCATCCGAAAATCATCAATGAAAAGCGAGCCTGGTTTAGAGTACTCTATGCATTCGGTGAAGTTATTCCCTGCTGGTGGGATGACACGACCCATGTGTACACCGAAGTAACCGCTGAAGAAGAATTCTTGTTCGAGTTGAGTACGCTTCGGAATTATATGCACACAATACAAAAAGTGTGTAAACTTGATTTCTTTTCATCCGAGATCGTGCTCACAAAAGAACATCAATTTGTGGTTATAGATTATGTAAACGAAGTCTGCGATATGCGCCTGCAATCAAAATCAGTTGATGGCGTACCGGATGATATTGTAGAACGAATTGTCACACTTCTCGTAAACGAAATTGAAATAACACATCAACGCTCCGAAGGGATTGATTGATGCAACAGCACATTGAATTACAAATGTAGAAAATAAAACGTATGGGCAAAGAAACCGATAAAGTAATCTCCATCATTTTAGGGGGCGGTCGCGGGACCCGGTTATCACCTCTCACCGATTACCGAGCCAAACCTGCTCTCCCGCTTGCCGGAAAATATCGTCTTATCGATATTCCGGTAAGTAATTGCATTAATTCAGACATGCAAAAGATCTTTGTTCTTACCCAATTTAATTCAGCATCTCTCAACCAGCATATTGCAGGGACGTACCGATTTTCCCCGTTTTCAAAGGGGTTTGTTCATGTTTTGGCGGCGGCGCAAACTCTTGTCAATCCCAATTGGTTCCAAGGTACGGCTGATGCAGTTCGCAAAACATGGCAGGCAATTGAACAATGGAAAGTAGATAACTATCTCATTCTTTCCGGCGATCATCTCTACCGCATGGATTACCGGCTCTTCCTTCAGCATCACATCGATACGAATGCAGATATTTCCATATCGGTTATCCCTTGTACAGAAGATATAGCATCGGAATTCGGATTGATGAAAATCAATGAAACCGGTCGCGTTATTGATTTCAAAGAAAAACCAAAAAGCGATGCTCTTCACACAATGCAAGTAGATACTCAATCGTTAGGACTGAACGCAAGTGAAGCTAAGGCTCAACCCTATATCGCTTCAATGGGAATATATTTATTCAAACGTGAAGTATTATTTGAATTACTAAACAGAGAGCCGCAATTAGATGACTTCGGGAAAGATATCATTCCGACTGCAATTCAGGAAAAACATGTGCAGGCATATCTTTTTAAGGGATACTGGGAAGATATAGGAACTATAACAGCATTTTACCATGCAAATCTCAAGCTTGTAAAGCAGCCTACACCCGATTTCAGTTTTTACGATATGGATTTCCCTATCTATACTCGGCCTCGATTTTTACCGCCAAGTAAGGTTTTAAATAGTCAAATCTCTGAGACTATGATTTCAGACGGTTGTATAATAAAAAGCTGTCGGGTGCATAATTCAATCATCGGGATCCGTTCACGATTAGATGAAGGTTCCAATATCGAAGATACCTTGATTATGGGTTTAGATTATTATCAATCGCAGGAAGAACGAGATACAACTATTGTGGAAGGTAAAGTTCCGCTCGGCATAGGAATAAACTCGATTATCAAAAATGCAATCATCGATAAGAATGCACGGATAGGAAAAAATGTGCAAATTATAAATAAAAACAATGCACAAGAATATATCGATCCGCAGAAACGATTTGTTATTCATTCAGGGATAACTGTCGTCTTGAAGAATGCAGAGATTCCTGACGGAACAATACTCTAACAAAGGATGAACGATGAGTGAACAACGGCATGTAATTATGGTCGCGGCAGAGAACGCCGCATTAAGAGGGGGAAAAGTTGGCGGCGTTGCCGATGTTGTTCATGAACTGCCTGACGCGTTAGTCCCGTTGGGTTGGCGATGTACCGTCATCGTTCCTTCGTATGGATTTTTGCACGTCAGAAACGAATCAAAATTGTTGGTGAAGTTGAGCTTTCCGTTCAGAGGACAGCGACACATGGCAGAGTTTTGGGAAGTTGTTCCCCAAAATGCCGATTCAGCCATTAAACATATCATTGTCCATCACCCGTGGATAAGCGGTGAACCGATTTATTTTAATGATCCATCAGATCAGGCATTTGCGCGGGATGCCTCCAAATACGCACTGTTTTGTTCCGCAGTTGGTCAATTTCTCAAAACACCGAATATGGAAGGCGTGCTCCATCTCCACGATTGGCATGCGGCTACGCTCTTGCTCCTTCGTGACTTACACCATGAATTTTCTCATCTCAATAAATTTAAGACAATTTATACCATTCACAATTTAGGGATTCAAGGTTCGCGCCCTATGCGCAACAATGACTCTTCTCTTGAGGCGTGGTTTCCCGAGTTATTTCATTACATCGAATGGGCGTATCATTGGAAAGACCCCCGCTATGATTGGTGGTTTTACACTCCCATGCTTGAGGGGATACGTGCCGCACATAGAGTGAATACTGTCTCCCCTTCATATGCTCAAGAAATTCTTCGCCCAAGCCACAAAGAAAACGGGTATAGCGGCGGCGATGGATTGGAACCATTTTTACAGGAAGTAAACGCAGAAGGAAGACTCTTCGGAATATTAAACGGTTGTACCTATCCGGAAACCAAAGTCGCCCCCCTTTCATCATCGGATTTGATGAATTTGATTTATGATGAAGTCAATGAATACAGAATAGCTGTGGGGGGACTATCGCATGAAGATAGTTTGAGAAAACTCCGCTGGTTACAAACATTGAAACCGAATGCCGTATTAACAAGCGTGACAAGAGTTACTGAACAAAAAGTCCGGTTACTGTGCGAAAGGGATTCATTCGGAAAGATTGCGTTCGATTCTATCGCGGCAAAATTAAATGAATCAAACGGAGTATACATCATCCTTGGCGCAGGCACGGCTGATTATGAATGGTATTTAAGCGAAGCATCACGCTACCATGAACGAATTATTATCTTGCGCGGATACTCGGATGTGATCGCAAAGGCATTGTACACAAGTGGGACAATGTTTATCATGCCGAGTTCGTATGAGCCTTGCGGTATCAGTCAGATGCTTGCTATGCGTGAAGGGCAACCTTGTGTTGTACATGGCGTTGGCGGATTGAAAGATACCGTCTGGCACGATGTAAACGGCTTTGTGTTTGAAGGCTGGACAATGCATGATAAGGTTAATAACTTTGTCGGTACAGTGCGATATGCCATTGAATTGGCTGTGCATAATAAAGTACGGTGGGAAGAGATTAAACAAGCGGCAAGCGCAGCACGTTTTGATTGGGAATCTGCGGCGAAGAAGTATGAGCAGATGTATTTGGGGTGAGAGCTTTTTTCTGGGAGAGAGTTCTGAGCCGAAGATATTGCCATATGACACAACTAAAGACTCATGCGCCTGTGGTGCACACTCCCGACCAATCATTTATCAATTGAATACGAGTCGGGAGTAGAACTCCTAGTTAAAAGTGATGGGTTTTATACCCATCACCGAATGAAGCTTATAGAAAATTAAAACCCCGTTTAAGTTTACCTTAAACGGGGTTTTTTGTTGAATATTCGATTCAAAGAAACCGGTTACGATTTCTTTTCAAGTTCTCCCGGTTTCTTTAACAATCCGAGGCGTGATACAGCCTGACCGACAGCCCAGACGGTTCTATCAAGGTTTAACGCCAACTCTTTATGCGTTAATGATTGATAGTTACCATTGAGAAATGTTAATTCATCAGGTGTCCACGGACGTTTGGGAACAGGTTTTGTAATTCCCAACCGTTTTGCTTTGGAACGAATTGCAAACGTGTCGCGATGTAAAATATCGGCTAACTCATTCGAGTTCTTTTTATGATAGAACTTTCGTAAGGTCTGAATTTGTTGTGATGACCAGAAGCGATTGGCAAGAATTCCCAGCTTCGATGCCCTGCCTGCAACTGCCGCTTCTGTTCTGTTTATATCTTTTGCTATATCACCGTAACTCTTCTTCCCGTACTGTTCTCGAAGATAATTATCTTCCATACTCGTCCATGGACGGAGTTGTTTTGTTAAACCGAGTTGGCGAGCGCGTGTACTAACGCCTATGACGGTACGACCAAGTTTCTTGGCTATGTTTTCCCTTGTTGATCTTCCGTACATATCCCGTAATTCGTGCTCTTCTTCTCTATTCCAGGAACGGTGATGACGTGTAAGTTTTGATTTTAATTTCATGGCATCAATTGATAAAAAATGTATAAAATGTTGGTTGATACCCCTATTGACTTCTCCACAGATTTAATATATATACATTCAAAAAAAAAAGCAACTAATTTATTTTCATGTAGTATTTGCGAATACATGCCTCAAAGAAGCGAAAAAACGACTAAATACCGAATTAACTTTTTGTAAAGTTACAGTACAGTTAATTGTATCTTTGTTAAGTCGTTTTTGATATTTCCGGTGTTGAGGGTGGTGGAAGGTTCAAAGAGCATAATCGAAACTTCATTTTCAGCAACAGGGCGATGCTCTACACCGCGAGGAACGATAATAAAATCACCTTCGTTCAACTCAACAACCTTATCTCTGAATTCAATTCGGAAACTTCCTTGCAAAGTAAGAAACATTTCATCTTCATTGTCATGCTTGTGCCAGACAAATTCTCCTTTTAACTTTGCAAGTTTTACATGTTGTCCGTTTAGTTCACCAACAATTCTGGGATTCCAGTAATCGGAAAACATGGAGAGTTTCTCTGTAATAGTAACTTTATCGATTGACATTTTTCCTTCCTCTTACTTTTTCCAATTTTGTAATTCAATAATGTTACCGTCAATATCCTTCGCATACACGAAGGTTAACAAGCCAACACCCTGCACTTCATGTTCAACAACTTCACCTACTTGAGAGCCGTCGCACTTTAACAATGCTGTGAGTACTTCCTTTACATCATCAACTAAAAAAGCAATATGGCCGAAACCTTTTCTATTGGGGATAGAAGACAATCGTTCAGCATTAACATCATACTGGAATATTTCAAGTGTAGGTAATCTGTCTTCATACCCCGGTAAAGCAAGATGAATCCCTTGGAAATGCGCGTTCGGAATTGAGGTAGCCTTATCAATCCAGTCACCCGATAAATCACGTTCAGGGTATAGTGGTTTACAGCCGAAAACATCAATATAAAATTGAGCCAGCTTTTTCCAATCGTCTGTGATAATGTTTGTATGGACGTATTTAATCATGGGATTGACTTAGAAGTTATCTTTTTCTTCATGGGTAATTCTAAAAACTGCTCAATTCTATTTGATTCAATGAGGTTGTCTCAAAAGTCGCGTCGTCCTGTAGTAGCGGGTCACAAGACCCGCAAAATGAAACAAAGTACGGTGCCGATTTGATAATCGGCTACTACAGCTAATCTTTTGAGACAGCCCCAAGCGTAAAGAGTTTTTAGAACCACATTTATTTACCTAAAGTATTTTCAACTGTTTCTACCAACTTCTTTCCTTTGAGGTCACTGCCTACTGCTATGATTTTGCCGGCTTTTCCAATAAGGATTGTCTTTGGTAAAGCCATAACTTCAAATTGTTGTGCGATATCACTTAAAATACCCTTCTCCGCTATTGAATTCACCCAGGGCATCGCTACCTTATTTTTTCGGAATGAGTTTACTATACTAACCGATTTATCGAGTGAGATACCTAAGATATTGAGACCTTTATCTTTGTACTTATCATACACTTGTGTAAGATTGTCAAGTTCTTTAACTGAAGAATTATTCCATGTTGCCCAGAATTGAATAATCCAATATTCACCTGCAATACGTTTGTTATCAACAACACTTGAATCATCTAACGTAGTAAGGCTAAAATGAGGTAGTGTATCCCCTGTTTTCACACTTGCGTTACGTTCGAGTATTAATTGTGCTTTTTTCAACCACTCAGTATTATCAAAATCATCATACAACTTTTGGTAGAGTGCAAACATGGTTTGTTTATCCTGTGCGACATTTGCCATATCCAATAATTGAGTAATCCACAACGGCTTTAATTGCATATCCCCGTTCTCATTGATAATTTTTACAATGTTAGAGGAATACTTCTGTTTATTTTTTACACTTTCATAACACAACGCTAACAGATCGCGATTGTAAGACCATAGTGGTGAAGTTGCCGGAATTGTTGACAATGCTGTACCTGCTAATAAGGTATCTTTCGACATGCCGTTGAACTCAATACCTGCGAGCAACCACAAATGCTTCATAGTGGAATCAGTCTCAGTTTGTCTCCCCTTTTTTGCCGCTGCAATATCCTTAGACCAATCGTACTTGAATTCGTTTGCAGGTTTCCCCGTTGCGGTAAATTCATTATACGCTTTCTGAAATCTGTTCTGTCGAGCAATGATATTATTATTGATTGCATAAAACCTTGCAGCAATTGATTTTTCATTCTGAAATTTCACTGCCGCCTCAGCATCAACTCGAAGGATAGCAGAGGGATCAAAACTTACCTGTGTTGCTCCCCCTTGCGTTCTGATAACGGAACGATATGCATTGTTGCCGTCATAGACATATTTCTCAGAGATTGTACTCGCATAAGGCAGACCTGATTTTTCCAATCCCATAATCTGAAATCCCAAAGTATCATCTGCCACAGCATTTACTGTCCCTGCAAACATACCATCCTGTTGTGGTGTCATAGGCTGTCCATCATCTGACATCTCAAAATTATTAAAATCACCTATTACATATACATTCTCCACAGGATCAATTACATCATACGCCTTCAATTTAATTGAAACATTTATTGTATCGGTATTCTGGCAGAGAAAAGGTACTTCCAATGGATAGTGATTTACTCCGGTAAATTTCAATCTCACTAATGCCGGAGAATCAAACTTTAAGAGAAATGTTCCTCTCGGGGTGACTTCTGTGCGAGAAATATCTTGTTGCACGCCCGGTAAATTACTTACCATGTGTACATGTGCCGCAGGCAAAGGATTACCATCTGCCCCGAGCAATGTACCTTTAATGATAACAGTCTGCGATAATAGGATTGAGGAAATAAACAATAATGTAAAAACAGCTAAAATACGGTACATATGATCTTTCGAAGTGGATAATAGTCAAGAAATGCCCATTCTGCCGGAAAGCATATCCGGCAAGTCAGAACAACTCCTCAAAATTACTTATTATTTTTCAGGTAGGCAAAAGCGGAGGGAGAATTTAGAAATATTAACCGGGAGGTAAAATCATTTTACTCTTTTGCATAGATATAGAAACCCTTCTCTAAAACACAAATCCCACCTCAGCTTTCATTCCTTCCCCTCCTTTATAATTCCAATTTCGAACTAATCCGAAATAGATATCATGATACAACTGTGTCTGCATTCCTATTCCTACTCCCTCATAATCAGCAGTTATTATGGGAGCATGAAAATTTACATCACCGATATTCCAATCAACAAATGAAATAATACCCATCGGCAATATTCTTAACCGCTCGTTTTCAGCCTGCGCTATACTGCACCCAATACCGAATCGTAAACCTAAACTAAACAATCGTGGCTCAAAACGCGTCACACTTACTCCGGTAAGTAAAGAATCTTTAAGGACAAAAATCTCTCCGCTCTTCGTTTCTATAATATCAATTTTGTGGGAGAGACCACGATACTGCCTTTTGAAAGAAAGGGAATCTCCGTTCACTGCATCGGGTTGTAATTCTAAACTCACAACTTGGCGAACATTCCGTTCCTTCACCCCCTTTGGTAATCGTACTCCTGATGTTTTCTTAGAAAATGACAACGAAGATGGTCTATAACGTTGCACCCGTACAGGAACGAAGTTACTATCTTGGGGTTCAATAAAAGTAACAGTTTCACCGCTAACATTTCTTGAACACCCGGCAAATCGTACTCCATACCAAAGTACAAGCACAATAGTAATACTAACTATCAACCATATATATTTCATCTCAACATCTCTCCTGCTATATAGTACTTGGTACTTGGTACTTGGTACTTGGTACTTGGTACTTGGTACTTGGTACTTGGTACTTGGTACTTCGTTCTTTGTACTTTGTATCTCTACCCCTGTTCTCTTTGCTCTACGCTCCCTGCTCCCCTGCAACTTCATTTCCCTTCTGCCAAACCTTGAAACCCAACGCACCTAATGCCAAACCAATTGTTTGCCAGTCAGGATGCCATGTTCCAACAGTCCATATCGCATGTTGATAATCAATAATAATTGATAGCACGATCAAAAACATAAATAATCGTGTTGATGAAAGATTCCCATTGTTTTCGCTTAAAAATTCAAGTATTCTTTTCATGATGTTCCCTTCTAATACATGTTTAAAATAAATCCGTCGCACCGAATCCCTTCAACGAGAGTTGGTAAATGGTATAATGTGGTTGTCCCCGTGTTGGGATTCGGATTGACGGATGAAAATTCTTAGTTCAAATTTCGTATCTCATCGACTCGTTTTTCGATGTTTGATTGGCGTTCAAGCATGATCATCATATTTCTATTGATTGATTCCAACTTATCGCCGCTTCGTACATTTACTTCTTTAATCTCTCTTAAGAGACTGATAGTTTCTTTAGAAGTATCTCCGTTCCCGGTTGATTTCTTTGTGAGAAACGGCAATATCAAATCCTTAAAAATGATGTATGTAAATGCACCTCCGCCAAGGAATTGTAAAATATTCGGTTCCATTATTCCCTCCGATGTTCTTCAATCATCCCTGCATCGCTGAATATTCGATGGCGTTTACCAAGTGGCGGCGTATAGTACACGATTATTCGAATGTGGTCGATTCTCGCACTTGTTGCTGTTTCCCCTTGATATGAAATAACAACACCGAAATCCGATGCAGTAATATCAGATGCATTCCACAGCAATCCCCATTTTTCATAAGCAGAACCATAGGTAACATAACTTTCAGTCAGGGGCCAGGGAGTTGTCGTTCCTAAATTATTCCCTTGAATTGTACCATTCTTAACAAGTAATACTTCGCCATCATATCCCGTCCCCGTAACTCTTTTCTTCTCAAACTCTACTACGATGCCATCTATCGTCCCGGAAACGGAACTGAAATTAAAATTCGTCGCTTTAAGATAATATGAGAGCCCCGAGAAATTTTCCGTTATTGTTGTATACACATCATCGCTCGCACCCGCGTTTGATGGATTAACCCAGCTGAAATCTCCGGCATTTATTGTATCATTGCCAAATGTTCCCCCGTTTTTAGGACCTTCATTCGCACCGAGAACTATCAACAACAATACAACTGCAACAATCATTCTGAATATATCTTTTGATTTCATCCCGCACCTCCTATCTCGATTTTGTGAACATCAACTGAACATACACCTCTTGCGCTGAACTTGCGTTCGCTCCCCTCAAACATATCTTTAGAATATCTCCCGGACTCATACTCGTATTTTGAACCGTCCCGGCAGAGTTCATACTTGTTGAGGTGGCAAAATTAGAACTCAACAAATCTACAGTAGCCCCGGCTCTTGTTCGTGTACAATTTATTGTATCTGCAGTCCCTCCAATTCTCATCGCTCGAATTTCTGTTAATGAAATATTACTCTCCCTCGCCTCCCATACAATAAATGAATCCTTCGCTGTTACTGAATAGAAACTGCCCGCTTTGGTAATCGTATCTACTAATGCTATCGCACTCCATGTACCGGATGAAACTTTCGCAAATCCTGTCCATGCACTTGAGTTAACACCAATTCCACCATAGGTTGATGATAACGGACTACTAAGGGTAAGTGGTCCAGTAAGTGTTGCTCCGCCGCCATAGTTTAGTGTAAATATCGAACTACCTGCTGAATCGCGAAAAACTAAATTTTTCGTACTCTGCAATAAATATATTTCCCATAACGATTTAGTTGCTACAGTTCTGTTTAATCTAATACCGGTAGATCCCGATTGCGAGGAATTCATTGTAAATGTACTCGATGAAGTAATCGAACCGACATTCGGAAAATCCTGACTACTATTCGTTGTGGCAAGTACCGGTGTTGTCGTAAAAGGGTCAGTATTTGGCAATATAAATGTCGTATTTGCACTCAGATTCGCGGTTTGTATCGTTGCCTTGTAGGTTGTATCCCATACATCAACGTACCCCTTCAAGTTGGTTCTGCCGGATACAATTCTGTTTGCATTAACAGTATTCCATACATTCGCGCTGTTGCCTAAATCGTATGTCAAATCACTTCGAGGGACAATCGTTTCAACGTATTTTGTCCCTCCTAACGTGTCTGTCCCCGAACTTACAAGACCACGTCTCGTCAATCCTACCGTCGGAATACTAAATGTATGATTTGTTCCTGATGAAGTAATCGTAAAATCCGTGCCTGAGTTTCCGGTAGAAAATGTTTGCGTTGCTCCTGTCAATCCATTAAGCGATGTAACACCTGCGGGCGTACCCCACTGAAGTATTCCGCTCCCGTTTGTCTTCAGAAATTGGCCTGAACTACCATCAGCATCCGGCAATGTCCAGATATGATTCGATGGTATATTATCGGGAGCTTTGAGACCGACGTAATTTATCCCGTTCGCAAGAAGTTCATTAAATACCAATGCGCTTGTGTTTCCTGCCCCAACTCCATACGGATAAAATATTTGTCCGATGGGAGTAGATGGAACCATGTATAAATACCCATTATAAAAATACACGCCATTATTACTTGGACTCGCATCCAAATGAATCCCGTTATTGAATCGAATATAACTCACATTTCGAAGAGAATCTTTTGTCTTATCGAACCAACGTGTGAGGTGCTTTTCCGTTCTTAACGAAAGCGAATTAATTCCTGAATTCCCCGTCGACGTATCTGTTGTGCTTCCCGCCCTCAGAACATCACCGGCATTCCATAACGGTAACGAAAAGTTTGTAGTTCTGCTTTGTCCGGTGGCATAAATATTTAACAATAATATGCCCGCAATAATCATCAATATTTTTTTCATAGCTCCCTATCCTATTATAATTTGAGTATCGTCAAGTTGGTCTGTATCAAGTATAAATTCATGGTAAGGCGATGGTTCGGTCGTGTACGCCTCAACGGAATTCCTCAGATTCATTTCTTTGAAATTTAAGATTGTTCCTTTTGCCTCTTGTATGCCGGAGATTGCTCTCCATTGTAACCGCTCATCAGAAAAAACGACATCAAACACTCTGCCGTTATACGGATCAATTTCTGTTGTGTCTATCTTTTTATTTTTCCACAAACAGAATTCCCGAATCCACTGCCGTTCAGCAATTGATATAATTGGTCCCGTATCAATTTCAAGTGCATGACGGTAACCGTAGTCTCGTGTTTCCTGATCTCCATGAATAAATCGTACCGGGTATTTCTGTATCTCAATTGAACTTTGATCGATGAGATTGACAGAACAAATAAACGTGTTCCCAGTTATTCCCGCAACGGAGGTACCGTACACGGGTTTGAATATTCGCGTCGTACCGTCATCCTCAATCTTCTGCATTTCCATTTCGATGAGTTCAAGCGTAAAACTGTTAGCGAAATACACTCTCTTTTCATGCTGAAACTGTAAAAGACCATTAAGATTCGTTACCCGAACACTATGTTCCTCTCCCGACAATGGATTCCCGTAAGAATCAAACCCCGGATCAATAACCTGCCCAAACGCGTTCGTGTAATAGATAACTTCTTTCAATCCCGAAAGTGACCATGCATACAAAAAGAATAATGCACCCTTATCATCTCGCAACGGCTCAAATTCAATTGTAACAATCCGTCTGAAACCTACAGGCGTTTCAACACAATTGCCGTTCAAACCCTTATGTAATCGCCGTTCAAATTCGCAGTCATCAGCATTCATCGAAATGATTTTAAATAAACGCCAGGTCGTTACATCATCACTATATTGTAACTTTATCGTCAAGGTTTAGCTCCACAAAGAATCCCATGGAGTACCACCTGTCGTGACAAATGTCGTCCCGTTAAACACAAGCGCGCCCTCTGCATGAAGTTTGATTTTTCGTATTGCGTCAACATTCCCGCTGAAATCAACTTCAGGCAGGACACCAACATTTGTAGCCGGATAGGTAAGAATCATTCCATCCATGTGCGTCAATCGCAAATCGATTTCATTGCTTAAAATGGCATCCAATAAATCAAGCTCGGTATTTGATGTCTGATGAAGTTCAACATCAAATCTAAACTTAATCCCAACGGTTCTCGGTAATGCTCTCCCTCCACCGCCGTTTTCGCCGATACACTCAAATGTATATTTCCCGCGCGCAAAATCACCCGCATCTGCATAAGCTGAATCTGATGAAGCCTTAAATTCAATCTTAGCTAATCCATTTGGCGCTTCATTCGCTTTTACCGTTGACTGCGAAAGAGCATACAATTTATCAGTTCCGGTGGGAGTACCATCAGAGGCAGGAGAAGATGTTGTTAACGCATCAAGCTCCCCTGACTTCAGATAACCCTTATACAAATATTCAATTCGTCTGAAATCATTTGCATCTCCGTCGCAAATTAATTTCCATTGCACTCCAAACAAATTGGTAGTTGCAAGCGTTAACGAATCCATCGTTCCTAATTTAACCGCCAGCGGTTGATTGATAAGAATATCATCAAGAATTTTTATTTCAGTGGCTGATGCTTGAATAGATGGCACCACAATATCCGCCTCAAACCCGAATCCCCGTTGTCGTAAATACCCATCCGGTTTACGCATCGGTTTTATATGAATTTTAGGGTCGCGCACAACACCAAGATGATAATATGCCGCATCTCCGTTTGCCCGCACTTTATGCGAGGATATCCCCGCCGCCCTTAAATTTGATAGATTATTTACCCAACTTGAAAATACATCCGGCATACTTACTCCCTTTCCTCATTTTTAATTTACAATTACCTACCTGCTATGTTTACCTCTGTGTCTCTGTGATTCATACATAGTCATCGCAACAAACACCCCAATCGATACCACATCCTGACCAATGACCATTGACTAATGACAACAAACTACTGACTACATATAACAACTAGGTACCAAGAACAAAGTACAAATCAGTATTCCACACATTTCACTTTAATCGTATTCGCTACAAAATCTCGTTCAATATCAAATATCGGGTAATCCGTCCCGCCTATCTGTAACTTATCTAATAACTTAATCGGATTGGTGCCAATCCCAACTCCGCGATACGTCCTCTCATACATCCTGGAACCAATTGCCTCACCTCTATTCGTTCGCTCGCTCCCTTTTTGTGCCGCCCAGTACCTCGCGAAATTATGGATTAAGAAATGATTCCATGAATCCGTATGTAACACACTCGATGTGATATCCATGAAGTAATGCAAGAAATCATTATCCAAGAAAAAGCATTGATTGTCGGCATTGCCTTTACTTCCTGTTAAACTCGGACTCAATCCTAACACATTCACAAAATCAAACTTTTGTTCAATCACATCAAACTGCGCATCACTTATTCCTGTTTGGTATGCTCGATCCTGATTCGGATAAATTCGCCTGTCGGAATAGACATCGCTGTCAGTATGCACACGCAACGCTTCATACTCATAATAATTTTTCTCGATTGATTCAAGAAGCAAACCGGGTGCAGTGACAACATTCCCACTTCGTCTATGTTTTAAAGTTACTCTAAATGAATCATCAGTAGTATCATACTCAACTACGCTATACACCAACAAACTGCCGCACAACTTTTGTACAAACGCATAAACAGTGCCTAACTGTATAAATGACTTACTGACATTTTCATCAAAGAACGGAAAAAAAATATCTTCGCCTACAATGAATTTGAAAAACATTAATACGTCACGAGGATCTTTTTCAATCGTTTCTTCTGTTGCGGGATTTGTGTACGATAGTTTAAATGGAAAATCAAACGATACATAAACAGCTTTACTTTTATCAATGTAACTGTACGCTAACGCTAAAACATCTCGAACATACACAAAATAATTTGCCGGACTCACTGTATCCTGTTGTAACCACTGGTTGGTATTGAGTGCATCCCTCAAATCCGTCATCGCTGTCATCTGTAATCGTGATAAAATTGAAACAATAACAAACTTAACTGTATGCTCCTCCCTGCCGTTATTATCGTCATAGATACCCGGATATTCCACAGTACTTAAATCAATCGCACCATAAAAAATTGTACTCTCCACTTCGTCCACACGAAACGTCACCGTTGCAAAACATCTTGTAATCTGCGACCTGTTAAATATCCTATCGTGGAATACACCCCCCCTATCAAATAGTTCTATTTCCATATCACCAAGTCTTGGTACTCCGCCAATTCCGTTTTCCTCTATGCTCTCACGTAAACTCGCCATCGAGACAAGATAATTACCCTCCACATGATTTGTCTGAGAATTACCATCGTCATTCTCTAACGTAAGATGCAACCCACCGCTCGCTAACGTCACATTATCAAATACATATTTACTCATACTCGCTCACATTTCTACAGTTCATCGCTATCAAAACGCTCCTCCCAACTTCCTGTCGATTATCCTTGCCTCCTTAAACGTACTCATCAAATCCCTTCCACTCGATTTGAATGTACCGGAAACTTGAATCACCAGCGGCTCTGCGTGCCTACCAAATGAAGTTAATGACTGTAATTGCTCGGCTCCTGTTGCTCCTTCAAAATTTCGTCGTCTCGCTGTTACGCCATTACCCGATATAGCCTCCGACAAAATCCCCCCTGTCGTAACCTTGCTCTTCGTTGTTCCGGTAACTGTACCTAACAATTCCCCAAATGTCCCACCCGTTACAAACGATAAGACACCTGCAAAAATCGCCTCAGCCGCTAATTTCCCGGAGATTTGTTCAATGCCTGATAGAACACTCGAAACAAATTCATCAAATATTCCGTCGCTTTTTTGAATCTCACCGGTAACCTTGGTATGGATTGTATCACCAACCGACTTGAATCCCGAATTCACATCTTCAATCGATTGATTAAGTTGCTTCATTTCTTGAAATGACGCTGTCAATTCTGTTCGTGGAAAATCTAAGCCTCCCCGAACTCCATCAACCAAACTCATATCACTCGATTGCAACGTTTCATGAACTGTTTCAAATCCCTTGCTCTGATTCTTATGTTGATTCCCTCTTGCCTCAACCATACATCCTCTTAATGTTTTTTATGTTGCTCTAATTGTCGTTCGTAACAATATTGCTTAAATGCACTTATGTCTGAGTACCATTGTAAATCCCAGATAGTCCAATGGTTCATCAAGTAATCTATTCGGTCCGGGACTCCCTCTGCAATCGCGAAGAGTGCAACGTCAAGTTCATATCCTTTAGGCGATTGAGTACCGCCTCTGAATCTGTGATATTCCTTAAAACGTCGAGATCTCCCGCCAGCCTCACCGAAGCGATCTTGGCCCTGAAAAAAAAAGCGGTCACTATTAAATCAAAATCGGATGGCGTTATATTCTCCAACACATCCTCGGTTACTTTTTCCCGAAAACATACGCCAAGAATTTCCATCAATCTGTTCTCCTCCTGAAAAATCTTCCCATATCGTACATTCTTCAGTCCATCCGTGAATAGATCAACCTCCAACAACCCGCTCAATTTCTTAACCTTCCTCAACGATGGAAATGCAAGTTCATACTTTTCCCCGGTTGCCATCGTTACAACATTTTCCACTTCTTCCATTTCAAACTCCAAAAATTAAATTCGATTATTTAAATATGCACCTAACCCAGTATGTTATCGCGATACCATCCAACCCTGTCAAGTCAAGAAATGACTTCATTATGTAGAGAAAATCCAAAATCCCCTCTTGAGAGTCGTAGACCACGACTTGGCGTTTAGGGCAGGGGCAATGTTGTCAGGTTAAAGAAATACAATCGAAAAATATAAGACTCCAAATTCCCCTCTTGAGAGTCGTAGACCACGACTTGGCGTGGGGCAGGGGTGTGTTATCATTATTGCAGATAAAAAACACACTTTTAATTTGAAACATTGCAGTAGTAAACTACTGCTATTGTATCTTTTTCCTTAACCTGACAGCATTGCACATTTGGGGCAGCCTGTCTGCCTCATCTTCAGTAGTTGTTATATTGAAACCAAAATTAGAATTCCCAAAACAACCAAGTTCACAAACTCCTCACACCACCTCACGCAACCACCTTCACCCCAAAATCTGTCTGGTACACCAAAATATCTGGTGTGTCAACTACAATCCGCTGATCTAACCCATCACTCTCTACAAAACCGGATAACGCATGAAAACCTGTACTTGTCATTGCCCCAATCAGACTCCCACCGCTAACAAAATCCCCGTTTCCAACAGAGCCATTCAACGATACATGGTCACTATCCACCTTTGTAATCGTCCAAAACAAATTTTCCGCGGTGTTATTTGCTCCGGTATTTCCCAAAACATCTCGCACATATACCTTATCTCCTGTTTTCTTTCCGTACGAAGGGATGTGCAAAACAATCGGTGATGAATTCGTTGCTCCAAGAATTGAATAACCCGCTAATTTCCCAAGATATGATGCAAGAGAATACGAAGAAGACCCTGGCCACTTCCCTTGAATACTATCATACACTATCGATAAATATTGATATGCATCTTCACGCGCTAACGAAAGCTGAAACACATCAACAGACCCCACATAAAACCGAAACCAAAGTGTATGAACCGCCTCTGTCTTCGATGAAGCAGTTTTCTCCGAAGTCTTCCCTTGATACTGAACCAAAACAAACCGTCTCATACCAATCAACGTTTGCATCATCTCGGGCGAGTGTAACTTCTCCTGTGTCAATTCTCCCGCATGAATCTTTATCGTCACGCCGCTCAACGCCGGAACACCCTTCAGCGTATCGAGTAACTGTTGTTCAATCTCCAATATCTTATATCTCATCGTCCCTCTCCATAAAATTCTTTATCGGAAAAATCGTATTGTCGAAGAATGTAATTCTTTGCTCTCAGGGATGTTATTCCCATTCAAGTCATACACAAAAGGGTAACTCTCAAATGATTGCTCAAACATAGAATATGCTTCCTGTGCTTTCCTTAACCAGGCATCATCAACTCCTTTGGATATCATTCTGTAAATCAATGAAAGCGATAACCAAATAATCCATCTGTCAGCATAAGTCTCATACATTCCTGCCGTATAGCTAACTAATGTCCCACTTCCCGTGATGTTCAAAATTAATCGGTAATACTTATATTCATCTTGAATAACAAGATTAGTTTCTCCCACTGATGTCACTCCAATCGTCTGAACTGTAACCCAATCTTCAGGCTCCTCCGAATCCTTCACATCAACATCATTACTTCCTTGCAATGAAAAGCTGAACGTTCCCGTCCCTGCTATCGAACTCACATGGATTACTACTCTCCTGAAACCATCCAAACCATGTACATAAACTCCTGAATAAGAACCCGTCTTCGTTAACTCCGTCAATACATTCTCATCAGTGGTTACATCAGCCCCACGATTCAAATCAATCGGTAATCCCATCAATCTGCTTTCAATATTTTTCTGCCGCAACCGATCCTTAATCTGTTCAAACGCCTCCCCAATCTGAACAGACCAATCTTCCTGACCCTCCGGCAAATAATTCCAAATTGCAACATCATATTTCGCCAGATCATCCGTACTCACAAAATTCCGTATCATTTCATCATCCTCATCTTCATATTCTATAAGTTCATAAAAAACTATTCGGATCTGCTTATATCCTCACAAAGTGCTAAATCAGTTTTTGCTCTGGTGCTCAGGTTAAGGATCATCGATTGATATTAAAATTGAAAACAATCATTCGTAATTTCCCCTCCTTACCAAGGAGGGGATTAAGGGGAGGTTTGGTCATTAATTTGCAATTCAGTCGTTTACATATTGTACTCGGTAAACAAAAAAAATCCGCTCTTTTTTTTCTCAACCTGTCACCACCCGGTTAAGAATATGTTCTCATCCCAATTTTTTATGTTACTGAGATTCATATCCCGAATACCGAATACCAAATACCAAATACCAAATACCTAATACCTAATACCTAATACCTAATACCTAATACCTAATACCTATAACCTGTTTTTACTTTTCTACCCCGCCATACCACCCATCTTCAATCTCTGCTCAGAAACCTTCGCTTGCGAAACTAAATATCCTTCGCTCGCTAACCGGTCATTCAACATCTCAGCAATTTGCATGGGAACCATCTGCGGAACCCCGCGCTTCACCAAATAACAGACATCATTCACTGTTACCGTAACTACGCTCGGTTCACCCGGTAAAATAGGCATCATCATCATTATCTTCTCTTGCTGTTCCAGATGCGTGAATGTTTTCGCCTGAATCCCTCCTGAACTCCCATACACCTTCGGTAACACTACTTCCGCCTTCGCCGTACTTGAACCCTGCACACCTGCTGTGGTTGGGTGTTTTCGGAAAGCTTCCGGTAGTGAATCTGTCACCAACATAATGGTCGGTTCATTATTCGCCTTTTCCTGATTCTTCTGTAATTTCTTATGTTCGTCAGCCATACAATTCTTCCTTTAAATTAAATCATTATTATCAACTCTTCATTCGTAAATGAAGTTTTTCATTATTATAACTCATCCCTGCAACAAGTGCCTTACATACAACAAACTACTCGCTACAGAACGCACAATCTATATCCCTAAAACTTTCCTCCGGCAATTGTGAGATCAAACAACGATTGCTTGCATTCAATCTCACAATCCTCCTCCGGAGAAAATTACCCCCTGCTAACGTTACGCCGAAACAGCGTGTTCGATTCTCACCATGAAAGCGTCATTCAAAATTTTCGCAGTGAAATATTCCTTCCAACCAAGTGTCTGTCTTTGGTTTAAGGGATCAGAAGAGCCCGCTGAACCGAGCCCCTTATAAATCACTCCACTCCCCTGCGAATTTCCCAAGTCAATCACACCATACGCATCAGCGCCAAGAATAATTGTCGCATGAACATCAATACCACTGCTTCCCACTCCGGTGAACACCTTTGCACCCGTAGTCTCGCACAAACGGACAAGTCCAACTTTTCCAATTACACCCGGTAGTATTGGAGTATTCACGGCATACTGCTCCACCGGTACAAAATTTGCCAGCTTGCGAAGATCGTATGCTGTCTTCTCACTCACAATCCCGACATAACAAGGGGCAATCGGTACTGTTCCTTGTCCCGGACTCACCGAAGAAAACCCGGTTAACTTCCGTGCATTCCCCGTTCCAAGTGTTCGCACAGCTTTATCAAACTCATCCTCATCAAGTTTGTTTGATGCCGCTACTAAATTTCGCGATGCAACTCCATCGGCATATTGCACTGTAGTCCCTGCCGCAATTACTGCACGTGTGAGTTGATCATTCGTTTGCCCCTGTTGTTCCCCCCAGCACCTCAGCAATTTCAACAAGAACAGGATCAATACTCTCAGTCGAAACCCTGTCTGTGATCTCCACAAAATCCCCATACTGATTTACCTGCGCTGTTATGTCCGTAACCGATAATTTCTTCCCGTCAGGTGTTGTCCCTTCAGTCAACGGTGTCGTTGCTGTTGTCAACGATGCATATCGCCGGAACTTAATCGTATCTGTCCCTGCATGCGATTTAATCACACGTTTCTGCCCAAACGCCGCATGAATCATCAGCGGAAGCGCCCGCGTTAACGCTACCTCATCATAAAAGACATTCACCTCCGCAGGAATATCCGATCCGCGTGTTGTCATATTTATTGCCATAGTATTATTCTCCTTTAATAATTTTTATATTTAACTAATTGAACTAAACCACCACCACTCAAATCTCACTTATAACTCTTTCCAAAACTCACTCATTTTCAATATGCTGTTAGATTAAACTTGGTTCAATTTATTCTACAAAGTAATAACACAATCCGAATTTTCCCCTCCTTAACAATGAGGGGATTAAGGGGCAATGTTATCAGGTTAAGAAATGTCTTCGTTAAATAGAGAAAAACCAAAGTCCCCTCTGGAGAGGGGCAGGGGTGTGTGATCATTATTGTAGATAAAAAACACACTCTTAATCTTAAGCATTGCAGAAGTAAACCATTATTGATTTTTTTTTCTTGACCTGACAGCATTGCCCATTCTCTTCTCCTTGGGTAGCTTATGGTTGATTATGTTGTCAACCTATATCAGGACAAGACACTGCCTTCCCTTCAACTCAAATCTCACATCACATATCGCGCACTCAAGCTCCTTGCTCTTGGCTCTTGGCTCTTGGCTCTTGGCTCTTGGCTCTCCGCTCTCCGCTCTCTGCTCTCTGCTCTCTGCTCTCTGCTCTCTGCTCTCTTCTCTCTGCTTTACTCTCTCCGCTCACCCCACCTTTGCCTTTGCAATCACAGATTCCCGTTCAGCAACACTCATCTCCGATAATCGTTTAGGCGATTGCTGTTTCCCTGGCGGCACAGTAATGGTCCCCGGAGGAACAGTTCTCAACACACGCTCCGCAACCTTTTCCAAACTCCCAATTGAAAATGAATCCGCTTCATACTCCGGCAACCACTGATCCCCAAACTGCGATTTCAATACACTTTTCTTTTCCTTGATATACTGCCGGTACTGATCCACCACGACCTTTTCTGATTGTAATTGCTCCTCAACCTCATGCGATTTCATCACGTGAGACTGCTTTTCAACTTCACTCTGGGTCAACCTGTCTGTAAGCTCTTTTTGTTTCACTAACAGACCATCATACTCCCCTTTCGGAACCCACTTCTCCTCCTTCAACTTCTTCGCAATAACAATCGTTTCAGGATACTTCTCCAACAAAGCAATCTCTTGCTCACTCAACACTGCTGACATAAATTCAAACCTTCCTTTTTATTATTCATTAAACAGATAACACATATTTTCGAATGATCTTCTGAGCACAACCCTCACCTTAAAACTAACTTATGTACGAAGTACAAAGTACCAATAACCCCATCCCCAACAATCACACTACAACTGACCAATGACAAATAACCACTGACTACTGATTACTGATTACTGATTACTGTTTACTGAAGTAACAAAACTCTTATTCTCCGAATAAATCTCCTGCAACCGTAATTCTGCCTCCTGCTGAGTTAACTCAGGATTATCTTCAAGTATAAAATCAACCCTCGATGCCAAATTCAATTTTATGGCAGAATCCCGCTCCTTGATTTTTTCATCAACCGTTTTATAAACCTTTGGTTCACCAAACGCAATTGAAAAAATTGCTTCCTCGGAAATCTTAGTAAATGGGACTTCAGTATTCCACACCGTTCTCGTCACTTCAAATAAATCATGTTCAAAATCCTCAAGCACCTGCCTGTGATCTTCTCGCAACTCATCTAAGTCAGCATTATCCAACAGCTTCGCAATCCCCGAATTATTCACAATCGATGTTGCAAATTGCTGTGCCGAAAACCCCTCATCCACATGCAACGATTTCACTAACCAATCAATCATCCCCTGAACTTCATGGATTGCTGGATTCGGCGAGACAAACTTAAAATCACTTTGCTGTTGCCCGGCTTGCCCTGCATTTTCAATCTTGATGACACGATTCGGACCAACCTCAGGCTCTCCCTTTAACCCGGTGTTGATTGCAACCGCTTGCCCATGTGTTTGAAATAATGCAGTAAACGCTATGTTACTGTATTGAACCGCTACTTCTTCATTCCCCTCTACAAGCGGCCATTTCCCTTCACCCCAAAAGTCATCATCATCTTGAAAACGTAATACTGCAACAGGTAAGCGGTTGTATGGATTCACTTTTCCGGGATTCTCAGGTGGTGCATGCTTACTCCCTACCTTGTCAATCAAGTAATGCTCTGTATCCGACCAATACACTAACACCTGTTGCGATCTTCCATCAACCACTTTTTCAATGGGATAGTAAAATGCCGTTGGAGTATTCCATTGATATTGATCCGTTTCAACAATGGTAAATGCAGGAGTGTGAATTAAAAAATCAAGATACGGCTCTCGTCCTTCCCCTTTAACAACAATTGGTTGAACAAGCACCGTGTTAAACAACATCCCTAGCCTGTGCCACTGCTTTGATTTCTTATTGATTGTGCTCCTCTTCAGTATGCCTTGAAACACCTCATCCGTTTTTGGTGTCACAGCCTTTGTCACATTATTCTCCGTGACAAGCTTCGAACCTCCATCCAGCATTCTCTTCGCCGGTTGCTTGTACACTTGTGCGATTTTATTAATAATCCTCGGCACAACATTTCGCACTCTGATATTCATCTGATCAACCGTACTATGCCTGAACGACTTCAACAACGCCCCTTTCACATCACTATGAATCTCATCCCTGTGATTCATATACCAGTGATACAACTTCTGCGCTCTCGCCACCCGTCGCTCCTCCATCGCCGACCAGTATTTCTGCTCCACACCCGCCATCATATTCCCCACTTGTGATTCAAACATAAACCTCTTGTCTCCAAATTATTATATCAACCTAATATTACTTTCAATTTCTGTTAACACGAACGACCATAACAATTAACCACCCCCAACCCTAATGCTGTCAGGATAAAACAGCAATCTAAAAATCGAAAAATCCATAATCCCCTCTTGAGAGTCGAAGACCACGACTTGGCGTGGGGGAGGGGTGTGTGATCATTTTATTAAGGTTTCGATTGCATTCTTAGCATGCAACGAAATACTATTACTACCGTACCCCTATCATTTTTTATAAACAAATAACCACCCCAACCCACACTCCACGAAGTACAAACAACCAAGTACAAAGTACGAGGTACAAAGAACCTACAACCTATACTGCACCCCAACCACCCCCGGCAACACCGGATGCTCATAATGAATCATATACCCGAGAGCATCGCTTGCATGAGTCCTGTCGCCCGCCTGATTCTTATTCTTTTTCAGATCATCCATTTCACACATATTGAAATCCTTTATCAATTGAACACACCGTTTACTACACCCAAAACTTACCCCGCCATCAGAAGATCTCATTCTTGCATTAACGGCATTCACTCTATCAACAATATTCGGATTGTGCTGAAGCCGGAACTCTACATTCCAACCGGTAAAATGCTGTTTGATAATCTCCCAACTCGATAGTGTGCCATTAAAACTCCTTCCCATCCCCGAATAATCTCCATAAAACCGTAAAGGAAATCTTTTCAAGAGTTCTTTATCTTCATCAAATATTGTAGTGAGACGCGCCTTCAACTCCGCACACATCTTAAAGACATCGGTATTACTCAACGATACTTCATCGTACACGTAGGTAAATTCATTCGTATCCTGACCAATTTCCCAAACTGCTGGTGTCACATTAAAATCACATGCAATAAATATCGGATAGGGTTCTAAACCCCTCTCTACACGATGGATATCGTTATCATAATAACTGTACACTCTCCCCTCGTAACTCTCAAAACTTCCCTCATATTCTTGTCGATACGTTCTCCCATCTAATCGACTCTTCACTTCCTCAATTTCATCAGGATGCATTACATCCGATGAATACCAACAATAATCTGCCCACTGCTCATTTTTTCCTGATCGTGCATCTTCAACTAAATCATAAAAATGATTCTTCCCTTCAGGCACTCCAACAAACCAACACCAACCTCGTGTATCTCGCAACGCAGGTTCCACATGCTCAGTCCAAACCTCCGGTTTCATATCCGCATACTCATCCAACACCCCGCCATGCCACTGCGGCTTTCCGTCAAATCGTTCCGGTGCGTCAAATCCAATAACCCATAATTCACTCCCTGTTTTATAACGTATCCATAACTCACCATCCGATATTGCACTGATAGCCCATTTGGGTGTTAATGCCTTTATATCTTTCCATGCTATACGTTTCGCTTGGCCCCGTGTCGGCGCTCCAAAAAATAACGATTGATTCTGTTTAGCCATACACTCTGCAACCAACGTCCGTTTCGCTATCTCTGTCTTAAACGATCTCCTCCCAGCATGAACAGTCTTAAACCGTTTCTCCTCCGTTCGATACCGCTGGATGACCGGATGTTGCTCTACCCGCTCCGGCAAGTTGAACCATCGTCGCGTGAGCAATTTGGAGTAACTCTTTGAATTGTTCCTCATCTATATTATTTTCTACTTTTTCCGATTGTTCTAAAAATTGTTTCCCGAACCATACTAACAACGTGACACTCCCCTTTTCTATCCCTTCCCACTGCCGCTTCCGTAACTCTACCTTCCCTTTTTCCCTTGCTTGTTTGATTAATTTCCCATAACGCCGCCTGATAGTTTTTACTGAACAGCCAACCGCCGCCGCTATTTCCTCCTGTGTACAAAACACCTCCGCCAATTTCCATACTTCTTTCTCATCAACCACAACCTTCTTCCCCATTCAATCCCCCTTGTTGATCACAAATTCCCTCAATTTCCGTCATTGCGAGTCACGCTTTAGCGTGACGTAGCAATCCCCCTTATTAAAAATAATTGTACTCGTTGTTGCCTTTTGTTCTAATCGTACTATGTGTATGTTTCAGTACCATCCTGCACAACAAAAAAACTGCCATCTATAGAGGAACATTGGTAATGCTGTCAGGTTATGAACTTCTCAAAAAATATTCAATCATACTCCTTCACTCCCCTCCTCGAATGAGGAGGGGTTGGGGGTGGTCACGTAACCAATACAATCAAAATTTTAATGAAAATGACATAACCACCTATAATCACGATTTTGAAATCAAAACAATTAAGAATGAAAAAAAATTTTCCTTAACCTGTCCGCATTAAGCCAGCCTGTCAGCATTTCGAAGATTCCCCTCTTGAGAGGGGCAGGGGTGTGTTATCATTATTTTAATTAAAAAACACATTTTAAATCTGAATCATAGCAGACTTAAGCTATTACTAATTTTACTTTCTGTTCACTCACCATTATCTCCCATAATACCCCTGATGAAACACAATCGCCGATGCAGTCGAAACTGTCACATGATACTTCTTCGAAATCTCTCGAACTGCTTCCTGCCATTTCATGCTCCGAAGCAATATCTTGTAATCTCTTCTCAATTTCTGGTTTCGTTCTTCAAGGTGGGGTTTCACTTTTCTCTCTCCATTAATAGCCAACTCAAATGCTCTTCGCCATCATCTATTCCACGCAAATCGTCTTCATACAAACTAGCATCATCCGGATCTTCCATTCTGAATTGCCGGCAAACCACAAAAGCATTCTCCCTTGCTTTGACCAACGGTTGAAACCCGCATCGGTCAGCTACGAGTTGTGACGAAAACAAACTCGCTTCCATTGAAGTCCCAAAATCTTTCGAGACGATAATAAACATCATAACTTTTTTCATATTACATTTACCTCAACATTCTTGCTCTTCTTGTTTTGATTTATTCACTTTTTTGTCCAGCAAAATATTCTCCTCAAATATTCCGCCATCCTCTTGAGGCAATCCGACTAACTCCGGGTAATCACGTGCAAGTGCCATTTCTTACACTTTATATCTTACTCATAAAGATTTTTCATACTAATATTGATTTAGATTAAATTTGAACACTCTATCACCAATCCTCATTAGAGGAAGGACTGAGGGTGATGCTATCAGGTTAAGAAATTCTCTTTTAAGCTAGAGAAAACCCAAAGTCCCCTCTTGAGAGGGGCAGGGGTGTGTTACCATTATTTTTAGATGATAAACACATTTTTAATCTGTAACATTACAGTAGTAGAATACTCTTGCTTTACCGCTTTTTCCATAACCTGACAGCACTGAGGACTTTGGAGTGTTTATAAACTATTTCCTCATCCAATTTCATTAATCCTAGACTCAAACACTGCAATACTCCGCAGTAATACTTTAAGAGATCGAGAATTATCTAGCGATGGGTTTTACACCCATCGCTACACCACCGTAATTCAAATCACCTATCCCGGTTAACTCGCACAACCCGCACAACCCTGAGTCAAAATATTTCCTTCCACTCATGGGATTTACATACCAACTCCTACAACATCGACACACCAAATTTGTTTCCATAAATACACCTTTATAAAATATTTTTCGACACCATAAAATACACACAACCACAGATTGTAAACTGCTTGCCATACCGAACCCACAACATAATATCTTCACGGTAAATCAATTGAAACCACTCAAGAAACAACTTCCCTTCAATCTGAAATGCAATACAATCGCAACACAACTCTGTTTCATCAAAACTATTTACCGATTCTACTTCCTCACCGCACAACGGACATTTGTGATAATAATCCACAAACCTCGTCAACATATTCCCTTCATCCCAACAATCCGACCTATACTTCTTTAATCCTCCAACCTCTGCCATATTCTAATATCAACCCCAAACAAATGCTCAATTCAATCTCATTTAATACTTATATAATATAAGGAAATAATTATATTCTGTCAAGTGTCTTTAATTAGAAATAAGAAAATTTTTCTCATTTTCTTAATTAATGCCATATTTATTAGGATTTGCATATATTTTGATAACATTACACTAATCGCTTTACATTAATAAAAGCAGCTTTAGTCACGCCCTCTTAGAAAAGAAATAACAAACTTACAAAAGTTGTTGAATG
>ORJL010319445.1_pt1 | contig 40538 bp, 54 predicted proteins | sample 1779941 | NCBI WGS metagenome assembly ORJL01 (sample SAMEA104232317, study PRJEB22302) | groundwater metagenome | biome: forest; feature: aquifer; material: groundwater | place: USA | collected 2011-08-07 | depth 5.8 m | reverse complement strand
GGCATGGGTTTCTCCCTGGCCTTCTGCCCCACGATGTTCGTCCTTTTCTTTGTTCTGCTCATGCCTATGAGCATGCGTACCGCCGGTGGGTTTACCTTCCCCGGGTTCTTTGCCGTCGGTACGGCGCTGCCCCTCATTATTATGGGGCCATTGGTCTCGTTTGGGCTGCTCGGAAGTCAGGGTCTTGCAGGCAGGACCAGGAAAGTCGACAAGATCCTTCGCATAGTTATGGGAGTGGTCTTCATGCTGGTAGGTCTGAACGAGATCATTAACTACTGGTTGGCGTAGACAGATGGGTAAAAGGACTGCCCGTACCGCACTATATCTGGCTAGCAAAAGGAGAAGGGAGGGAACTGGAAGAAAGCTTCCGTAAAGGCCACCGGAGATACAAGGAGATAACACCCGGGTTCTTGCTGGTATTTGGCGGACAGCGCGCCCAAACTGCCAAGGTTGGCCTTTGATGAGATAAGAGGCCAAGGGGTCACGGAACAAGAAAAGGAGTGTGTAATGGAACCGTCCGAAAAGGGCGTAAATATCCAGTTCACAGAAAAGGCTTTGACATTTATCAAGACAGCCCGCTTGAGCAATCCGCTGGTTCTGGTAAACGTCGGCTACCGGTCGGGCGGCGATGACGAAACCGGCTGCGGCGGTGGTGGGTGCAGCGGCGGCGGAAGCGAGTCCTGCACCCGCGTCCCGTATGCCAACGTGGTGATCGTCAACGGCGACGACCCTGGCACCGGCTTTGTGAAGGTCGATACCCAGGCGGGAGTTCCGGTCTACATGGCCGAGAATGCCTTCAAGATAGCTAAGCAGACCGGAGATCCACTCTTTATCACCCTGAAGGGGCTGGTGATGAAGAAACTAAGTCTAGAGGGGCTGGATCTGGCCCTCTTAGAAGACCAGGAACCTCAGAAGAGGGCCAGACGCCGCTAAATCCATTCGAGGTAATGCGATCGTCTGCCGTCATCTGGAGGACGCAAGCGTCAATTCGCGGCGACGCGGTGTCTCGCTGAAGGAGTTGCAGAAGGATGTGTAACATAGGGAGAGACGCAGGACTAATGGATGACTATTTGCCCGACTTAAAGCTGGTGCAGAGAATCCTCGAACTGAAAAAGGAGAGGAGGGCGATCATCCTGGCCCATAACTACCAGAGTCCTGAGATTCAGTTTGTGGCCGACTATGTCGGCGATACCCTGTCCCTATCCATGCTGGCACGGGATGTAGAACAAGCTGTCATTGTCTTCTGTGGCCCCGACTTCATGGTCGAAACGGCGAAAATCTTGGCTCCGAACAAGATCGTCCTGTATGCGAATGAAAATGCCATGTGCCCCATGGCCGCGATGATTACCCGTGAAGACTTGATAGGCTTGAAGCAGATGCACCCAATGGCCAAGGTTGTTGGCTACGTCAACACGTCGCCCGAATGCAAGTGCGAAATGGATATTTGCTGCGCATCAGCCAATGCGGTCAAAATAGTCAGGTCACTGCACACCGAAGAGGTTATCTTCGTACCCGACCAGAACCTTGGCTCCTATGTGAAGAGGATGGTTCCGGAAAAGATAATACTGACATGGTCGGGCTTTTGTTCTGTCCATCACATGGTTCGCAAGGAGGAAGTCCTGGCGCTGGCCCGTGCTCACCCGCATGCCCGGATTATTGTGCACCCGGAGTGCCGGCCCGAAGTGGTAGATTTGGCCGACATGGTGCTCTCCACCGAGAGCATGATAATGCTCGCTGCCAGATCCAGGGACCCAGAGTATATCGTTGTAACCGAACTAGAGGTGGTTAACCGGATGATAGAAGATAACCCAGATAAGGAGTTCCACGCCGTCGAGAGGGCCTACTGCCGAACTCAGAAGAAAGTGAAACTAGAGAACGTTCTGAAGACCCTGGAAACGTTGGCGCCGGAGGTCAGCCTGCCCCACGATGTCTTGGAGAGAGCCAGGCTTCCCATCGAAAGGATGCTGGCAGTTGGTAGGGCTGACCTGGCGACAGCGAGTGTGAAGTAATGATACCTAGGCACTGCCGCGAGGTAAGTGTAAAGAGGGTCCCCTTCCCTATAACCGAGCAAAACATCATGGCAGATGTCGCCGGTAAGTCGGCTTATATAAACACCAACTACATCGTGCTCAATAACGGCACGGACTGGGCGGTGGCGAAAGTACATAAAGTCAGGGAGCAGGGACTATTTCAGAAGATCGATGCCCTGGACATCGTATCCATGCCCGGCGACACCATATACTTGGAAAAACCGGAAGTGGATGTGCAGAATGCTAGCGCCATGGTACGCCTGGCGGAAGAGGCGGGAAAGGATGCCCTGGTGGTAAAGGGCAAGTTTGAGCACATATCCTTCGTTCACAAAGAAAAGACCACGCCGGTTGTCGTGTTTGACGTGGTGCCGCCCAACCCACCAAAGATTGTAGAGCTTACCGAGGCGGCCCTTGCCACAGGAAGAATAAGGAAGCCCATCAGAATTGTCCCGCATATTCTGGACCTGAACGAATTGGCCCGGACGAGAAACACGGAATACGTCATGTTTCCTTGCTACGCCTCGGCCTTAGCCGGCCTGGAAGGGGTGAATAATGCTTTCTATCTCGACCAAATGCCCGGTTTGAAAATGCCCGCAAACGAGATAACCCTTATTGGCTGCGAGTTGTCAACGAGAATTTTCACCTCCCTGTACGGAGAGGAGCCGGAATGCATGGAACTGTGCCCGAAGAAACTGGTCCATACTGTTTCTGAGGCTTGCCTGTGCAGGTGCTGCGTGGTTGACGAAGGGCACGTGATTGAGGGCAATGCCGCATTCGTACCCTGGGGCGCTTCCATAGGTGAGGTTGAGGAGGCAATCATAGACTTGCTTGGCTTGGAGCTTGACGAGACTCTTCAAGACGATAGCGGCATGGGAATAGATTAATTTGAAGTTCGAACTGGGGCCAGTGCGCCCACCGAGTGAAGCGCGCTCACTGCCGATCAGGGTGACCAGAAACTGCCCCTGGAACCGCTGCAAGTTCTGCCGTGGCTACAAGGGCCAGAGGTTCGAAGTGAGGTCAGTGGCAGAGGTGAAACAGGACATACTGGCAGTCAAGGCAATTCAGGACAAACTCAGGGATTACGCCGGCAGGTCGGGCACAATAGAAGCTGCTTGTGGCGGGGAATCGAGTATGGCGGTGCGTGAGGTGGCGAGCTGGCTATGTGGAGGAGGCGTGAGCGCCTTCCTGCAGGATGCTGATACCCTGATTATGCCTATTGATGACCTGGCGGACATCATCAGGTTCCTGAAGCAGACTTTGCCGAGCATTACCCGCGTGACCACGTACAGCCGGTCCAAGACTGCCGCCAAACGCACCATTGAAGAACTGAGCAGGCTGCGCGAAGCCGGGCTGTCTCGCATTCACATCGGGCTTGAGTCTGGCTACGACCCGCTCCTGGCGTTCATGGACAAGGGGGCCACCGGCCCCGATCATATCAATGGGGGCAAGAATGTGGTGGCCTCCGGCATTTCGCTGAGCGAGTATGTGGTCTTGGGGTTGGGTGGGGTCACAATGTCTCGGGAGCACGCTACCGAGACAGCCAAGGTCATCAATGAGATCGACCCGGAGTACATTCGCCTGCGGACGCTGGCCATTACCGGGGATATGATTCTTCAACAGGAAGTTCAGTCCGGCAATTTCGTGCGGGCGACGGATGAGCAGATCATCGAAGAGGAGAAGCTGTTCATTCAGGGTCTTAATTGCCATTCCAACTTGGTCAGCGACCACTTTACCGACCTGCTCCCGGAAATTGAGGGCAGCCTGCCGGACGAAAAAGCTCGAATCCTGATGGTAATCGACAGATTCCAGGCCCTCTCCAAGATTGAACGAGCTATTTTTAGGATGGGTCGGAGGCTCGGCATGTATGACCGGATTGACGACCTGAATGATCCCGACCAGAGCGAGGCGGTCGAGCGAGTCATGGCTAAGCTCGGGCAGAATGGCGAGCAAGGGCTTGACGAGAACGTTGTTTACGAGTTGATGGAGAAGTTTGTGAGATGATTGTCTTGACCATGCGTTTCATTCCCCTCCACCCATGAATTAGCTCGTGACTAGAATTGTTAGGGGAACTATTACCGATAGGGAGACACTATGAACAAGCGCCCAATCAGAGCTTCAAACAGGGTAAATTCTGGCGCCCCATTGGCGCAATTAGCCTCCCTTCTCTTAATTGTGGTCGCTATGGTGTGGCTGACAGCCTGCAATGTAGCCTTAAACCCTGGCGGTGGTGGTTCGCCATCAGGTGCATCCGCTCCATATTCTTCTTCGCAGAGCGGAACCGGGACGACCAGTAGCCTGCCACAGCGGACCAACTCAAGCGCTGCAGGGGAGACCGGTACAGGCTCCCCTGCAGCGGCCACCGATAACGGCCAGATTCGGCCCAAGCCTCTAACCGCTCAAGATCAAGGGCAGGGTGGGATCACTATCAAGGCCACCTGGGTCGTCCCCGGCAGCCCGGAAGCCGCCTCAGTTAAACTGGATCGTGAGCTTGGCTTTGTACTAAGTATAGACACGCATTCCGGTGATCTAGGGCAATATGACCTGGCTAAGGTTTCCGTTCTTAGAGACGACAAGGGCAAAGAGCTACAGCCCCTGGCCTGGCAAAGTACCAGTGCTGATTCCCACCATAGAGGAGGAATCCTGACCTTCGCAAAGGGATCGGAACAGGTCAGTAAGTACCTGGAGCTGGCAATTAGCAACGTCGGTGGAGCCAAGGAGCGTGTGCTGAAATGGGATCTCCCATAGACCTTGAGCCGAGATCTACGAGTGGAGTCATGACGGACGAGTTTATGATAGGCATGCGTCTTGAAGTCAGCGTCACTAGGATTTATGTCTCGTAGTTGGCCTGGATTTACAGGGTAAAAAGGCTGGAGGAACAAGAACGAATGAATGAGGTCTCTCGCCGGCTCAAGGGGAATCACGCTCTGTTAATGGTCATCTGCTGCGTGGTCCCTATGGCGTTGCTGGCAGCCGTCCTGTTATTCAACATCCCTCTGGGTACCGTTGGCTTCTTCGCCATTATGCTCGCCTGTCCCCTGATGCATATCTTTATGATGCGAGGGATGGGCCACGGAGATCAACGCGCTGGCAGCAACAGTGGGGTGCAGGGCAATGCCGTCGGAAACGCAGAGGCGGCGGCCGAGCCAGTGGCAACGGGGCGCAGGAGTAGATTGCCAAGCCAGACTGCACTTACAAAGTCCAGGTATGACCGGCAGGCCAGGACATACGACAGGAGAATGGCCCTGATGGAGCGGCTTGGCTTCCGACGATTGCGCTACAAGCTCTGGTCGCTGGTTAGCGGCCGAGACATTCTCGAAGTAGGCATAGGCACAGGAAGCAATATGCCTTTTCATCCTCAGGGCGTACATATCATCGGGATAGACCTGAGCGATCGGATGCTTGCCCAGGCGCGGATACGAGCAAGAAGGGACGCCGTGCCTGTCCAGTTGTTGGCAATGGATGCGCAGAATCTGAGTTTTCCCCCTGCCACGTATGACTCCGTCGTATCAACGTGCGTCTTCTGCTCGGTACCTGATCCGGTGCAGGGGCTGCGCGAGGTGCGGCGGGTGCTCAAGCCAGGTGGCAAGCTCGTCATGCTCGAGCACGTGCGCGGACCCGGGCTGCTCGGCCCGATCTTTGACCTCCTTAACCCGGTGGTAGTGCTCCTTAGTGGTGCGAACGTCAACCGTCGGACCGTAGCAAACGTAGAGATGGCAGGCTTCGAGATCGAGAGCGTGGAGTCGCATTTCTTTGACGTCTTGAAACTGATTGTCGCGCGCAAAAGATACTAAGGTTTTTGTGACTGCAAGCCCAAAGGCGGAAGCTAAAGTGGGGGGAAAAGGCAAGTGGAACCGAACCAGCGCATTCTCATAGTGGACGATGACCCGGAGATACTCAGCCTGCTGCGTCGAGGGCTGGCCTACGAAGGCTACGTGACAGAAGAAGCCCGGGATGGGAAGGAAGCACTGGCAAAGGCACATTCAGCCCCTCCTGACCTCGTCATACTCGATGTAACGATGCCGGGAATAGACGGCCTTGAGGTTTGTCAGCGTCTTCGTCAGACGGATGACGTCCCTATCCTGATGCTCAGCGCCAAGCGGACTGTGCCAGACCGTATCGCGGGGTTGGATGTTGGTGCCGACGACTACGTGGCAAAACCCTTTGCTTTCGACGAGCTACTGGCGAGGATCCGGGCCCTGTTGCGACGCCGTAACTCTAACGGGGATGTGCTGAAATTGGCCGATCTAACCATGGATCGTTCAACCCGCCAGGTCACTCGCGGCCAGGAGACACTGGACTTGACCACCAAGGAGTTCGACTTGTTGGCGTTGTTCATGAGTCATCCCCACCAGGTTCTACGCCGTGAGCTTATCTTCGAGCGGGTCTGGGGCTACAACTATATCGGTGAGTCCAACGTGATCGACGTTTACGTACGCCATCTAAGAGCCAAGTCACAGGCTAATGGCGGTCCAATGCTTCTACATACTGTGCGAGGCGTCGGGTACGTTCTCAAAGAACCCTGATGATACTGATTCGCTGGCGCCTCACACTAGGCTATAGCGTATTCTTGGCCCTGGCTCTACTAGGATTGGGGCTGGCAGCCTACATACTCCTCTCTCATAGCCTTGAGGGCGAGCTGGACCAAGCTCTGGTGCTTAGAGCAGCGGAGACCCAGGGATCGCTGAGAATCACGGGGGACAGTCTAACTCCGCAGATTGCACCAGAGGGATTGGAACAGAACCAGGGCAATCTCTCGTTACCGGAACCGTACGTTCAAGTGCTGGATGCCCAAGGGCCGGTTGTTCTGACCACTTCCAACTTGCGAGGTCAACAGCTTCCAGTGGACCCAATAGCCGTGATCGACGCTCCTGACGCCAGACCCACTACGATTATTCTTCCTACCGCCACCGGGCAACGCGTGCGTGTCCTTAACATACCCATCATCCACGGTGAACGCGTGATTGGAGTCGTCCAGGTTGGGCAGTCACTATACTCCACAGATTCGAGCCTGCGCGGCCTGAGCTACATCCTGGCTCTCGGGGTCTTGGGAACGTGGATACTCTTCTCCGTTGGCGGGTGGCTGCTCGCGGGCCGGGCGCTACGCCCCCTGAGCGAGATTAGCCAGGCTGCCGAAAACATTGGGGAGACGGGGGATTTCGGCCAGCGGATCGCATACAACGGCCCAAGGGACGAGTTGGGAGCCCTTGCCTCCACCTTTAGCCAGATGATCGCACGCATTCAGAAGACCTTCGACGCTCAACGCCAGTTTGTGGGCGATGCCTCCCATGAGCTCGGTAGCCCCTTGACGGTCATCCGGGGCAACCTCGACCTGCTCAAGCGCAACTTATCGGAACAGGACAAACTCGAGTGCCAGGGCGCCCTCGAGCGAGAAGCGTCTCGCATGGACCGCATTATTGGCGACCGGTTCACGCTGGCTCAAATGGACAGTCAACCACAAGGGCGTCTCCAGCCGGTCAACTTAGACCGCGTGATGCGGGAGGTACATCGCCAGGCACAGCCGCTGGCCGGCAAGAGACGGCTCAGTATCGAGAAGCTGGACCCAGCAGTCGTAATTGGAGACCTTCACCAACTGAACCAGGCCCTCTTTTATTCTCGCGGAAAACGCGATCAAATACACGCATAAGAACGGAGCAGTGACTATGTCATTACAGAAGAGCGGACGATGGGTCCTGGCCAGAGTCGCCGACAGAGGAATCGGTATTCCCCGTGAGGAAATTCCCCAAATCTTCGACCGCTTCTACAAGGTTGACAAGGCCCATTCGCGGGCGACGGGCGGGACTGGCCTGGGCCTGGCCATCGTCAAGGCCATCTCAGAAGCTCACGGTGGACGCGTGACCGTGGAGAGTGCCCATGGAAAGGGGAGCGTTTTCGCTCTTTGGCTTCCTGTTTCTAATCCATCTTTAAGCTTCTCTTAATCCTCCCCTAATACCGACAGGTTACGATAGACTATGCGAGGTAATATGCTCCGCAATGTAACTTGTGTTTTCTTACAATATCTTGGCCTGGTGTCGTTGCGAGGCAACCATGGGCCGGGTAGCCCACAACAAGCGATGACAATGATTTTTCGTAAACGGTGGTAGTTTGATGTGTAACCGAGCACTGGTTCCTGACGTGGGAGAGGACAGCTTTGGAAAAGCGCACTAAGTACGGAAGTACCCCCTCTAGCGGAATAGTCCAGGAGAACGCCACGACGTCTTCTATCCTCCGCAGCAAGTTTGCAGTAAGCGGCATGACGTGCGGCAGCTGCGCCATGCGCGTCGAGCTTGCTTTGCTGAGTGTCCCCGGTGTCAGCAGGGCCAGGGTCAACCCGATGACCTCCATGGCAGAGGTCGCTTACGACGGAGCCTCCGTGTCTGCCCAGATGCTTGAGGAGGCAGTGGAGAGAGCAGGCTACGGGCTGAAGGAGCTGGCTCCAAATTCTAAGCCTGAGAATGCCTCATCTCAAAGTGGATCTCACCATCTTCGGCTGCCGGTTCTTGCAGGCGCGGTTGCCGCGGCCCTGCTGGCAAGCTTCTACATCCTTCTTGTTGGCATAGCTCAGGACTTCGACCACGCCTTTGGGTTGATAGGAAGCGACTGGTATTTCGTCATTCCCATCATCGCCGGCTTTGGCACACAAGTCGGCCTCTTCGTCTATGCCAGGACCAAGTTCAGGCATAACACAGGTATGGGTGGGACCAAAGCCATGACCGGCGCCGGCACGGGTACGTCCACGATTTCGATGATCGCGTGTTGCACGCATCACTTGAGCGACGTGCTACCCATAGTCGGCCTGTCAGGGGCTTCGCTCTTCCTGAACGAGTACCGCGGCCCTCTCATGGCTTTGGGCATACTCACCAATGCTATCGGTATTGTGGTAGTTCTACGCACTATCCGCAAGGCGAGCCGGTGCGATATGACCGCGAACCCGGCTTCCCCGGTGATAGAGGTCGCTCCCGCCGTAGTCCCACCCAAGAGCCGACAGGCGGAGACTTAAAGGACTCGTAGTTAAGTATGAAAGTCGCGACTAACTCCCAGGAAACCTCGCTCAATATTGCGTCTGAAGACGACATAGTAGCCGAGGGCCTTACCAAGTCCTTCGGCCACTTCATGGCCCTCAGAGGGGTCAACCTGAGCCTACCCAAGGGGTGCTTCCTTACAATCATGGGACCTAACGGAGCGGGCAAGACCACGTTGATACGAGTGCTCGCCACGCTTGCCAGGCCCTCTTCTGGGCGGGTTTCGCTCTGTGGCCTTGATCTGTCACGGGAGAGCATAGAGGCCCGCAGGCTGTTGGGAGTTGTGCTACATCAGACCCTTCTCTACGACAATCTGACAGCAGAGCAGAACCTGCGTTTTTACGGGCGTCTGTATGGCGTAGCGGAACTGCATGCGCGCATCCTGGAGGTAGCGGAGGAAGTGGGATTGGCTCATCGGCTTCGAGATCCCGTTCGGACCTTCTCCCGGGGCATGCAGCAGCGCCTGGCCATCGCTCGAGCCATCCTTCATGATCCCGGCATCATGTTGCTCGACGAACCCGATACCGGCCTGGACATGGAAGCGGCTGCGCGTTTCAAGGAAATACTGCGGCGGGATTCAGCAGGGCAGCGTACAGTACTGATGGTTACCCATAACCTCGAACGGGGTCTTCAGATCTGTGACCGTGCAGCCATAATGAAGCGCGGCCGAATAGTCTATATGAGCGAAGGGAAGATTAACCTGGATTCGTTCCGAGACATTTACCACGAGCATACGGGATTGAGAGAGTCATGAACTTTCTAAGCCGTGTAGTTGCGATCGTTTGGAAGGATATCGTCACCGAGATGCAAAGCAAGGAGATTCTTATCTCCATGTTTACTTTCGCCTTTCTGGTAATGGTGGTCTTCAACTTCGCCTTCGAGCTCAAGGTGGAGAACATGGCTGCTCTTTCCCCCGGTGTGCTCTGGGTAGCTTTCACATTCTCAGGCATTCTCGGGCTTAACCGTTCGTTTGTAATTGAAAAAGACAAGGGTTCACTAGAGGGATTGATGCTGGCTCCGGTGGACCGGAGCGCCATCTACCTGGGGAAGCTGGCCAGCAACCTGATATTCATGTTGCTGGTAGAGGCGATCATGCTGCCGGTATTCGGGGCGCTATATAACGCTCCAGTCTTGAACGCTTCCATGCTCCTTGTGGTCTTTCTGGGTACCATGGGATTTGCTTCCGTTGGCACCCTCTTTTCCGCTGTTGCGGTAAACACCCGCATCAGGGAGACGATGATGCCGGTGTTGTTCCTCCCGATCGTCGTTCCGGTCGTCATTGCGGCTGTGAGGTTCACCGGGGACACTCTGGTGGGTGGCACAGGAGATGTCCTACCCTGGCTGAACCTTCTGATCGCCTTCGACGTGGTCTTCCTGGCGATTTCATTTCTAGCTTTCGAGTTCGTCGTAGAAGAGTGAGGAGATGATATAACATGTTCTTTGACCCTCTTTGGCTGGTCTTTGCCGGTCCGGCGCTGCTACTCGCACTTTATTGCTCAGGCAAGGGTTTCGAGTACCTAGGGCAAGTATTCCAGGATCGCCAATATGCGTGGCATTAGCGGCCTGGCAGCGGCCAGGAAGCTCCTGGAACCTCACGGCCTGAGCAACGTAGGGATTGCAGAGACGCCTGGCCAGTTGACGGATCACTACGATCCTAGATCGAAGACCCTGAGACTGTCGCAAGGAGTGTACGGTAGTGAGTCGGTTGCCGCCCTCGGGATCGTGGCTCACAAAGTTGGCCACGCCGTTCCGGAAAGTGCAGGCTATCTCCCTCCAAGATTCGGGAATGGCCTGGTGGCATTCGCGAACCTTGGTTCTAACCTAGCGGTCCTAAACGGTGCCGCTCTAACACACGTCGCGGCCCTTCTGCAATCGGCTGGACAGCTCGCATACTTTCTCTTCGCTGCATTGGGAATGGGCCGCAGCAGCGAGGACTAGGGCGCCTTGAGAGAACCAGAGTGTCCCGGACAGCAAGCGGCCATGCGTAAGGAGAGAGGGAGTTGCAAGAGCGAATCCTAGTTGTCGATGATGATACTAGCGTGACAGGTGCATTAAAGAGAGGCCTCGGATACGAAGGCTACGCGGTAGATACCGCGAGCAACGGTAGGGACGGACTGGAAATCGCCTACGAGAAGCCCCCGAGCCTAGTGGTACTCGACATCATGATGCCGGGCATTGACGGACTGGAGGTCTGCCGTCGCCTTCGGTCCGTGAATGAGAGACTGCCGATACTAATGCTTACCGCCAAGGATGCAGCCTCTGACCAAGTACTGGGGCTGGAGACAGGGGCTGATGACTACATTATCAAGCCGTTCCTGTTCGAAGTCTTGCTGGCCAGAGTACGCGCTCTGCTGCGTCGGAGCGAGCCTGAAACACGAGAAACCTTTCGCTACCAGGACCTCAGCATGAATAATACCGCTCGCATAACCCGACGTGGAGACCGAGAGATCGAGCTGACCACAACGGAGTATCAGTTGCTGAAGCTGTTCATGCGCAACCCCGAACGCGTCATGACCAAAGATGTCATCATGGACAGAGTTTGGGGTTATGACTTCGAAGGCAACTTCAACATCATAGAGGTCTATGTACGTTACCTGCGCATGAAGCTAGAAGAGCAAGGTGAGAAGCGCCTAATACAGACTGTTCGCGGCGTCGGGTACGTGCTGCGCGGTACCGAGTAGTCCGGGGGTTAGTCGATCTTGTCCATCCGACTCAGGCTGGCCCTGTGGTACACGGTGGTACTGGGCCTCATACTGATCGTCTTCAGTCTGCTGCTATACTTCGTTATGGAGCGCCATTTCGTGGACCAGGGCGATCAGAGTATCTCTAGCCGGGCACAGCACGTGGCCAGCTCTATGCGCGCAGATACTGCCACGTTCCCGGCCTTGACCAAAGTTGAACTCCCTCCTATCGATGCATTTGAGTCCCCAGGAATCTACGTACAGGTGATCCAGACGGACGGTGCCATAGTCGCTCATTCCGACAACCTGGGAGTCCAAGCACTTCCTTCGGACGAACAGGCAATGGCCCTTGCCGAAAAGGGATTCGGCGCCTTCTATACTTCCAGCGTCGGCAAGGAGGAGGTGCGCGTATTCATCCAACCACTCACCCTGGACCAGGGGATTGTCGGCTTTGTTCAGGTTGGGATCTCGTACAGTGAGTCGTATGCTGTCCTCGAACGCTTGAGGCTAGGGCTGCTTCTGGTCGGTGTCGTCTCTCTCGTGCTCGCGGGTGTCTTTGCCTGGGCAGTTGCTGGAGGAGCGCTCAAGCCGATAGCAAGGATCACCCAGACGGCACGGGCCATCTCCCTTTCAAAGGGTTTCTCTCGCCGTTTGGAAGGGGTCGGTTCCCGCGACGAACTCGGCCAACTTGGGGTCACCCTCAATGAGATGCTCGAGAGCCTGGAGGAAGCGTATGCTGCACAGCAGCGTTTTACTGCCGACGCTTCTCATGAGCTACGCACCCCCCTTACTGCTATTCGAGCGAACCTTGAACTATTGGATAGGCACGGGAGCAGTGTGGGAGAGCAGGAACGGGCGGAACTGGTCAGGACGGCGATTCGTAAGTCTGACCGCATGATCCGGCTGGTCAACAGCCTTCTTTCATTGGCCAGGGCCGATGCCGGGCAAGAGTTGCAGATGCGTCAGGTGGAGCTTGACCGCCTGGTCTTGGATGCATACGGCGAGGTCAAACCCCTGGCGAATGGCATTCGGTTCATTATCAAGGAAATTGACGAAGTGTCGGTAACCGGGAACGTAGATTACCTGAAGCAGATGATTCTCATCTTGGTCGACAATGCCCTTAAGTATACAGCGCCGGGTGGGGAAGTATCGTTATCGCTCTCAAAGGACGGCGCGATGGCCGAATTAAGAGTTGCCGACAGCGGTCTTGGAATTTCACCTGAGGACCTTCCGCATGTCTTCGACCGTTTTTACCGGTCAGAGCAGGCGCGGGCTATGAGCTCTGACGGGGTAGGTCTAGGACTGGCCATTGCCAAGTGGACCGTGGAGCAGCACGGTGGCGATATCGCCATCGAGAGCTCTTTGAACCAGGGAACAGTTTTCATCGTCCGATTCCCGCTGACTCCTAAGCAGAGCTACATGCAGCGCAGGCCCGTTTTCGCGACCTGAATGCTTGGCAGAGCATCTTCTCGGGAACTTCTGCCCTTTCCAGCAAGTCGTTGATATTGGCTCGCAGGATGTTGTTTGCGCGGCTAAGAATAGTCGTCTCAAGCCACCTTCTTGGCAATACTAGTAACGCGGTGCCTGCCGGAACGATGGCGTTGCTCTCCGACGAGGAGCCGGGAGGGATCAGTTCTCGCGCTCAGCTTGCCAAGCATGGCTGGGGACAACCTGTCTGCCCTCTCAAGCTTCCGCCTCAACTGAATCTCGTGTCCGCACTGGACGCACCGCAGGCAATAGCCTGCATGATCCTGGTCCTGATACAGGTCGCCGTTACAGCGAGGGCAAGACTTGGTCAAAACCATTGCGCTCTATCACTCCTTGATCAAATAGGTGAAGTGTAGTTGTGCCTACACTTCCTCTAACAATAAGGCCCCACACTGAAAGACCACTGAGGAGTGACTGAGAATCGGCTGAGAGTTTCAACGGCGCGAATCACAATTGCTCGCGCGACTCACAGGAGCTCCTTGAGTGCCGTTCGTGAGGCTTGTAAGATCATAGAAGATTGCGAACGCTTGATAAACGTGACATGGCCTCGGAAACGCTGCACAGGAAGTTTAGACTATTCCAACCTGCTGTGGCTTCCACCGGCCTCCATTGAGGGTTAAGAGGGGGATCGCATGCTACAGCAAACGGATGATAGTCTTGGCAAAAGCGTGCCCGGCCGTGCAAACCCAGAGCAAAGGTCTGCCGGAACTAGCCGTAGACGGTCGCTAATCGTGCTGGCCTCATTTCTACTGCTAGGGCTGATCGGAACCAGCTACTACTGGTTTGACACTAGTGGCGTCGGGACCGGCGGAGGCATTGCGACCCTGAAGACCGCGGATTTCCACGCGCTTGCTTTTAGTCCGAATGACCCTAATCTTGTCTTCTTTGGCCACCACAATGGTGTAATGCAGAGTAGGGACGGGGGCCGCAACTGGCGTCCGCTGATCGAACGTCCCAACTTTGACGCAATGGGCCTGGCAACAAATCCGGTGAACCTGAGCCAAATCTATGTAGCTGGTCACTTGATATTTCAGATTAGCAACGACGGAGGCAAGTCCTGGAACCCCATCCAACATGACCTGCCCTATGACGACATCCATGGCTTCGCAATCGGCCCGGATGACCCAAAGCGATTGTATGCGTTTGTCGTAGGATACGGGCTTTTTGGCTCCATGGATGGGGGACAGAGATGGATCAAACTGAGCAGCCAGCTGTCCGACAATGTGATGACATTGACCGCAGCGGGTGGCAATCCCGAGGTGCTCTACGCAGGCGGCATGGGCTCGGGGCTAATGCGCAGTATTGATGGCGGCCGAACCTGGGTCGCAACAGGCAACACGCTTCCGTCACGGATGGTCAATACTCTTGCGCTGGACCCGGTCACGCATAAGACAATCTTCGCTGGAACGGATAAGGGCCTCTTCAAGAGCATGAATGGTGGCAGCAACTGGGCCAGGCTCCCACTCCCCGGTAACGACATCGCCGCGCTGGCCATCAGTCCCTCTAATCCCAACGTTCTTCTGGCTATCTCGGTCGAAGGTAATATGGGTGTCGTCTTCCGGAGCGAAGATGGAGGTGCTAGTTGGGGGAGCCGCCGGTGAAGGTGAACACAACTTCAGTAATCTACCTGAAGAGAATCGACGTCAACATCTGAAAGGTATCTGGAGAACTACCCTCTGCAAGATTGCCGGCGCTCTCGGTCTCGTTCCCTCGCAGCTTGCGCCGGCCTTTCTTGTTCGGCCTGCACGAACATGTCCTGGTGTTCCTCCGAACAGAACTGCTTTGCGAATCGCGTGAAGCCAAAATCTGATGCCGTCTTACCACAAGTCGCATAGTATTCTTCCTTCTTTCCAAAGCCTGGCGTATACACGTCCAAACATTTACCCCTCTTAAGGTAAGCCAACCCCTATTCAGCGAATATGATACCAAGCTACTCTTAAGGGGGTCTGGGCGTAGCCTGGGAAACGGCTGAGTTCTTGTTAGTCCCAGATCCCCTGAACTCTGGATACTCTAATGTAATACTCATCCCACTTTCAGCCTCCTCTAAGGTCCGGTCCTCATAATTAAGATGTGGTCTGACGGCACTGGTACGGTATGAAGGCAATAACCCGATGGTTAAGATGAATTCCTCCCTGCAACTAACACCGATGCCATCGGGAATGCCGGAGGTGACCCGCCCATTGAGAAACGCCAGGCTTCAGGAGGCATAGAGTTAGGTGGAATACGATTATGGGCTATGGCCATTAGTATTGATCAACGTAGCGTTGTTCGCCGTCTTCGGCCTGAGCTGGCTGAGGCCGAAGACAAGGACGGAATGGCACTCTCTTGGGGTGCTCTCCGCCTTCGTGGTGGCGCTCTTCACCGAGATGTACGGCTTCCCGTTGACCATTTATCTGGTGTCCGCGTTCCTGGGACGCTTTCCGGCTAACGACCCCTTCTCCCATCTCAGCGGTAATCTATGGGCCAGCCTCTTCTTAACCCCTGTCTGGGGAGGAGTCTTCATGCTGGTGGGCGGAGGCTTCCTCGCGGTCGGGACCTTGCTGGTATCCGCGGCGTGGAAGCGTATCCACGCCGCGCAAGGGGAACTGGTGACCCAAGGACCCTATGCCCTAGTTCGGCATCCCCAATACGCAGGCCTGATAGTCGCCATTATTGGGGCCCTCGTGCAATGGCCTACGCTAATCACACTGCTGATGGCGCCCGTGCTGGTGACCATGTATTGGCACCTGGCCAGGCGTGAGGAACGCGATCTTGAGGAGCGGTTTGGCGATGCTTACCATTCCTACAGTCAGCGAGTGCCGGCATTATTACCATCCCGGCTCTCTTCCCATAAGCGCCGTCGAGAGGGCTACCTTGGGGAAGCCCGCGGACCATAGGGCCGACTTGACGCATCAGATAGTCTTTGTCACCAATGGAAGAGGGCGTCAACGAACACTGAAGGGATGAGGCAAAAAGAGCGAACAATGGAGGCAAGCGCAAAATGAGCCGAAGGAGATTTCTGCCCTTAATGATACTGGTGCTGGTACTGGCCGTAGCGCTTACGGGGCGCGCGAGCGTACTACCCAGCGCCGCCTCTGCTCCCGCCCAGACGGCCCAGGGAGCTTCACGGCAGACGGTCGCAGGGCAGATCCCGGAAACCACGTTGCCTGGTGGTCTGGCAACTGCCCTTGAGGAGACGGTCATTGGAGTGAACAGGGAGGCGAGCTCCGGTGTGGTCAACATCACCACCAGCGCGGTGGGCACCGACCTCTTCCTCCAAGCGGCACCGGGGGAGGCCACCGGCTCTGGCTTCGTCTTGGACCAGCAAGGAAACATCGTCACCAATAACCACGTGGTCGAGAATGCGGAGAAGCTTGAGGTGACCTTTGCCGATGGGAGTACGGCAGAAGCGAAGCTGGTAGGCGGGGATCCCGGCAATGACCTGGCAGTCATCAAGGTAGATGTACCCGCAAGCGTACTCCGTCCCTTGAAGCTGGGTGACTCCAATGCCTTGCAGGTAGGCCAGCTGGCTATCGCCATCGGCAGCCCGTTTCGCTTGCAAGGGACCGTAACCATAGGCGTTGTGTCTTCACTAGGACGGGACCTGCGGGCGGGCACCGGCCGCGTCATCGGAGGAATCATCCAGACCGATGCCGCCATCAACCCCGGCAACTCTGGCGGGCCGCTGCTGAACTCGTCCGGCGAGGTCATCGGCGTCAACAGCGCCATCTTCAGCCCCAGCGGGGGCAACGTGGGTATCGGGTTTGCTATACCGGTTAACACCGTAAAGCGCTGGGTCCCCGAGCTTATCGCAAAAGGCAAGGCTAGCCATCCCTACCTTGGCATTACGGGCCAGACCATAACGCCGGCCCTGGCCAAGACATTGAACCTGTCTGCCCAAGAGGGAGTGCTGATAGCCCAGGTCGCCACCGGCACGCCGGCTGCCCGCGCCGGGCTCCAGGGTGGTGACAGTCAGAGGCTCGTAGGGAATGTGCGGGTCGTATCTGGTGGCGACATCATCACCGTCATAGACGGCAACAAGCTAAGGAAGATAGAGGACCTCACCTATTACCTGGACAACAAGACGAGAGTAGGTGACCAGGTCAGTCTTACCATCGTCCGCGACAACACCACTTTGACGGTCGAAGCTACTCTGGCCGAGAGACCTCAAGAGAAATGAGGAGGTCATAGCCATGCGGGGCCGCGGCGAGTGCGCGAAACAGTCCGCCGAATACTACATAATCCACCCCGCATCCGACCGGCCGGTATTGGTCTGTGCCGGCTGCCAGCAACTTCTGGCGGCTAAGATCGAAGAGAAGCATGGAACGCTGGCCAGTGCGGACAGGCCAGCGAACCACCGTTTACCAACTGGACGCAGTAATCGGGCGTCTCGACGAGGAGGTGGAATCTCAAACCAGTTCTCATTCTAGTCAAATCCACCAAGCTCACAGGCTCGCCCTCAGCCTGAGAGCCAATGCCCAGCCAAGAAGGACGATGGAGGCAATACCCAGGAAGAACTGGGCCGGCTCGAAAAAAGTAAGGGCGCCCGAAACACCCAGGAGGAAGACAACCACCTTGTTGCAGGTGGGACAAGCCACTGCCAAGTAAGACAGTCCACCGCCTGACAGGGATCTCCCCTGGCACACGGACGATCTTGGAAGCGCGAAGGTTCCAGCAACTAATCCTGATAAAGCGGCAGTTATTAGCCAAAACACGTAGTCCTGGGGCCGCACCGGAGTCATCCGAACGAAGAACGGATTCCCAATGATGGACGCTGGAATACCGATCAAGAGTAGCGCAACTATGAAACCTGCAGCCGCAAGACCCCAACCTTTTGGCCCAAAGCGACGTAGCGCGACCAGCGAATCCGTCAACGGCCAAAAACCTTGTTGCACCATGAGAGGCAAGACTCCTACGCAGGAACCTGTCCGGGCATTACCTGTTATCTTAGCATATCCCCTTTGGCGTTGGCAGCCCACTCTCTGGCTTCCGTACAGCCTTTGTCGCACGTCCGTGCCTTATCCGTCGGGGTTGTCTCGATCGGTATCCGGCTCTTTGTTGAATCCGTCAGTCGGAGATGTGAAGAGATAAAGCCCCTGCCCCTCTCAAATTGTAGGCAAGGGTGAGCCGGCATGGAGTTACGGCCATGAACCTATTTGGCGCGCTGAGAGGAAGGCTGAGACTGGGATCAGTGGGAATAGTGGTAGTAGCGCTGATTCTTGGAGGAGCCCTGCTGCAGACCGTCGGTAGGCCGGTGCATGCCCGAAGCGTGGGGCGTGTCGGCCACATCGTGGAAAGGGCGCAAACCCATGAGTCCCAAAGCTGGATAATGAAACTCTTCTGGCACCATCCAGCTGGCTGCCCTTTCTATCCCGGCGCGACAGTGGCGCTTCAGTTACATGCTTCAGCCACCCTGGCCACGGGGGATGCTTTTGGCAAGGTGATCAGGTGGTACGAAGCCCAGCATCGGATGAAAGAGGAGTTAGAGGCAGCATCAGGCCCCGAGCCGATACCTGGAGAGGTTGCCTCATACAGTTTCATGATAAGGCATCCCGAAGCGAACTATCTCCTCACGATATACAAATTGCAGGGTGATCCCCAGACTTATGTTAACGTCGCCGATGCTGACTGACGAGTGTCTGGCCAAAGAGGCAATACTCGATCGTGCTGGGTATGTCAAGACGGACAGTGGCGTCTGCTCTGTCCAAGGCTAAGTCAGTCCGTCTTGATTATCGCTCCCAGCGGGCGTATTTTGGTAAAGTGGAGAACAGAATTGGTGCAGAACTGCACAACGGTGGAGTCGTAATGCTTGGTGTTTCTGCAAGATCGATGATGGAAGAAACAACACTGGAGGTACCGGCTTTATGCAGGCTAGAGATATCGCTATCGTGGTCGGAGTTGTCATCTTGGTAGTGCTTGTCCTGGGAGGCCTGGGTGGGGGCATGATGGGCTTCGGTGGAATGATGGGCAACTACTACGGTCCGGGATTCGGCCTTCGGGGTCTGCTGATGATGCTTTTCTGGGTCCTTCTCATAGGAGGTATTGTGCTCCTCGTTGTCTGGGCCATGGCACAGGGTGGCAGAGCAGCGCCTAGCGGTGCCCAGCCGCAAAACTCGGCGTTGGAAATCCTGAAGCAGCGTTGTGCACGGGGCGAGATTACCAGGGAGCAGTTCGTTCAAATGCGTCGAGACCTGGAGTAGTTGAGGAGCGTGACCGGCGGAAACCTCGTTTATTACCGCCTATTGTAATGGTTCAGTTCAATTCAACTTCGTCAGGCCTTCGTAGACAAGGGCCACAAACAGACCCGCCAGGTATATGCCGGAGAACTTGTAGCCGCGCCAAGCCTGCCGGCGGGAGTTATCGAAAAGGAGCCGTTCTTCGGCTGCGAGAAAGACCGACCCCAGTATAGCCGTCGCTCCCGGATATACCCATCCAAAGGGAGCGCCTGAAAAGAAAGCGGCTGCCGATCTCAGCAGAATCAGACCCGTGCTGCCGGTGACGTAACCTGCCGCCGCCTGGCCGGGGACCATCGGCACCCCAGCCTGCTGGTAATCGGCGCGATTTGCCAGAGCAAAGCTCCAGAAGTGGGGCGGAGTCCAGAGAAAGACTACCAGCGCTACCAAGAATGGGGCCGGCGTAGCATGCGCCCCTGCAGCGGCCCAGCCGGGCAGGGCGGCGAAGGAGCCTGACAGCCCACACACCACAGTACTGGCCGGGCTTCTCCTCCTCAGCCAGATAGTATATAGCACAACATACACGATTGCGCCCGCAAGGATCAAGCCGGTTGTCATCAGGTTCAGCAGCACGGACACAGCCAAGCCCGCGATTACGACTGCCAGGCCCCTCCAGAACACGAGTCTGACATTGGTAATCCGCCCGGAAGGCAGGGGACGGCCCCTGGTACGCTCCATTAGGCAATCGATGTCCCGATCGAAGTAGTGGTTCAGCAGAACCGATCCGATACAGGCTAGCCCGCCGGAAAGCGTCAGGAGGGCTAGCGTCACCGGATTTGGAGGCGGAGGGGCAGACACTATAGCTGTAACCGCCGCTACCGCCACCAGGAGGCCTGCCACTGTCAGCTTGCAGTGACGCAGTTAGCCTTCATGTTTCATACCTCGCTGGCCTTATTTGGACCTCCTCCCGTGAGCCAGTGTCAGGACCATGTTCAGCACGTAGAAGACGACTCCGAGCATGGCCAGTGCGATACCATGCCGGTTCACGGGCACGAACCAATCGGAAGACAGCCCTCTATATGTAATGTCGGGCGTTCGGCGGGTCCCCCAGGAGCCCAGCCTAATTCATGGTCATTATCATCATAACGAGCCCCGCGCCGCAAACATAGGCATCTAACCTGGGCGCCATCCGCCGGCTATACAACTGACGCCGTGCGCCAAACCTTAGTTGTCGTAAAGGGAGCGCCAGCCACGGTTATATGGCTGGCGCTGTCTGGTGCTCCCAGAGCGGTTACCGCTTCGACGGCGGGGTACCTGCCCTGGGTCGAGATCCATTTATTCGTAACTTCTGGCAACCAGCCTGGAATGGTTTACATCAACGCCCCTGCCATCCTTCGGCAGGACTGCGCACAGCGGCGGCAGGCATCGGCGCATGCCTTCATCTGAGCATCATCGCCGAACTGGTCGCAACTTATAGCGCACCGATCACATACTTCGGCGCAGACTCCGCATATGCGCCCATGCAAGTGAGAGTTCCGGAGCATAAAGTTCGCACTCGTTTGGCAGATCTCGCCGCAGTCGAGCAGCAGCCGGATGTGCGCGGCGTCCCCATGCTTGCCACCCTTCTGCAGACAGTAGGTCAGAGTCTCCAAACAGATGCTATTACAGTTCAAGCAATCGGTGATGCAGCGCTGCATCTCTTCGCTCATGTGGTGCCGCTCTGTTGTAGCCAAGTTGATCTCTCCTTTTCTAATTCATCGGGTCTGCGTTTTCATCGGGTCTGTGTTTCCCTTAAGCGGTCTCGTCCAGGCGCGATTCAACTCATCACACATCCCCCCTCCCGTATCGCTGACCACAAGTGCCGCTTCTTCTAAGCCACGGCGGCCTCCTTGCCCAATAGCCGCATCGAATTGGGGATATCAGGTTACCCCGGCCAGGATTAACTTCACATGACATAGGCGGAATCTCCTCATTCCGCTGGCCGCCGTAGACCACCAGCAGATCAACCTCATTCGAGACATATTCACCTGAGATAAGGTTTTGGCGAGAGAGCAGCGGAAGCTTGACTGGTAATGCGCGCTTCAGGCTGGCAAGCCTCCGGGCCACTGATTCTCTGGCTACTGCCCGGCTATAACCGGGATAGCTGCGACTTACAGAGCTTGGTTCCTGTCGAATCGGCTACTGCCATGGTCGGGTCGCTTCCCTCCGGCAGGTGCTTCTCTTCCATGGCAATAACACTCTTTACGTCCGGAACATCACGAGGTAGGTCTGGACCGGGTTTACCAAAGTGATAGCCCTGTCCGAACGTTATGCCCATATCCTTGAGCATGAGGGCGGTTACCTCATTCTCTATACACTCCGCGACCGTCTCCCTGCCCTGGGCCGAGGCGAGACTTTGCATCGCCCGAACGAAGGCGCGCCTGCTGGGGTCCGTCTCCAATCCGCGAATGAATGACCCATCTATTTTAAGCATGTCCACCGTCAGCTTATGCATATGGGCGAAGGAAAGGTAACCGGTGCCGAAGTCGTCGAGGGCAAAGCGGCACCCCAGCGCTCTAAGACGCTGTATGCAGCGCTCAGCCACCATCAAGTCCATTATTAATGCACTCTCAGTAATCTCGAACGTCAACCTCCCCGACTCAACATTGTGTTCCCCCAAATGCGCTTCGATGAAAGCCGGCAATGATTCGTCTGTTAAGTCGAATCCTGAAAGGTTTACGGACAAGCAGGTCTCTGGATACTCGCGAAGGGTCTGAATAGCGCTCTGTACGACCCACCGAGTTAGCTGGTGCATGAAGCCGAAATGCTCGGCCATGGGGACAAAATCGCTCGCCGGGATTATTTCACCCATTTCACCACGGAGCCGAATCAATGCCTCATAGCACTCGGTCTGCCCGGTACTAAGCCGTACCACCGGTTGGTAGTAGAGAACGAACCGCTCCTTTTCGAAACCATCTTTCAGGCGCGTGACCAGCCCGTTGGCCGCGGAGAGCCAGGCCAAACCATCTGTTCCAGCCTGATTCACCACAACTCTATTGCGTCCCAGCTTCTTGGCCTCATACGTGGCCGCGTCAGCCTGAGAAAGCAAGATGCCAGGGCTCGTTTCCCCTTCAATAGGGACCAGGCCGATGCTAAGGCTCAGGTTGAAGCCCGGACCGTCCGGATCAGTCTTGAATTCCTCTACTTTCCGGCACATGCGCTCGGCCACTTTCCTTGCCTCCTCAGGAGTCACCCCCTCTTGGAGTACCGCGAATTCGTCCCCGCCAAACCGGGCGAGCAGATCCTCAGCACGCAATTGTTTGCGAAGAAAGGCGGCCAGATGCACCAACACCTCATCCCCTGTGGCGTGTCCAAGGTTGTCGTTGACGAGCTTGAAATTATCAACGTCAAGGAACAGGAGAGCACCTGGGGTCCCACGCCGGGCCTGGGCTACCGCTCGGACCATGGCCTCTTCCAGAGAGCGCCGGTTGGGCAGGCCAGTCAGTGGATCGTGGGCGGCAAGGTATGCCAGCTCTTGCTCCCGCTGCTCGCGCTCCGCAACCTCATTCCGCAGCTCATCATTGACCCTTGCCAGCTCAGTGGTCCGTTCTTCAACTCGCACCTCCAAATCGTCGTGGGCTTTTCGCAGCGCCTCCTCGGCTGCCTTTCGCTTGGCGATATTCAGCGCAAGAGGACGATAAACGAACAGATAGGATATTGGATACAGCACCAGAGTTAATAGGAGGCTGTCAACGAGGCTGTCCTTCAAGTGATGCGCTGTGCTTTCGCCATCTGTGAATACGGTTACCATGATGATTAGTTCTACAGCGAATATGGCGGCCATCATAAGCATGAGCACGCGTATGGGAGAGTAGTGAGGGACTTTGGCGCCGAGATCCGTCAGGGAGCCATTACGGAGAAGCTTTTGCTTCACTCTGTGCCTCAACCTGCGCATCTTGTTCCCTCTCGTCGCTGCCTCGCTTGCCTGAGACAAAACCTAGTGATGGGGTGCTGTTTTCTGCGAGCCCTGGCAGGCCTTCACCAAGAGGCTGCGGGCGGCTTCCAGAAACCTTTCGCAGATCTCTCCTGGTCGGCTCCACGACTACTAATCTCCCCTGGTACATACCATATGCGCAGGTGAACATGAAGTCCCCGCACCTGGTTGGAATGAACGATACTAGCGTAGTCTGGTATGCAGGCAGACGATATCCTGGGTGGAAGTCGGAGAAAATGACCTGTTCTGAGCAAGGAGTATCCTCTTCCCGCCTGAAATGGAGCCTCACAGGTATGCCACGCTTGACTTCGACTACTTCCGGCACGTAGTAACCTTTCACCATGACCTCCAATTCCTGGAAGCCCTCGGCGTTAAGTCGCGCATGACCCCGCCGCTGCCCTATCCTAAGCAGAAACGCAATAAGGGCTACACCAGCGATGATAGAAACAACGATGGACAGCAATAATGATGCTATCATTGGTCCGTCCTCGGGTCGCGATTGGCGACAGTGTATTGGTATCCGCTCGTGTATTTGCACAGGCCCAGATCCGGGCCATGTTAAGCCATCCCATTTGTCGTATCTCCGGTGACTGGCACCACAGACACAGCGGTTGAGTTATCTCATATCTATTCCAAGCACATGGGAAGGTACTATACCAGGCATGGCCTGCGCTCGGTATACTGACTAGCGAGCAGGATCAGGTCATCCACGTCGAAGGGCTTCGGCAGGTAACTATCAGCTAGTACCTGCGCGGCGACAAGGGCGGGATTATGTCCGGCGGTCAGGATGATAACGGGCCGATGAGGGCCAGGGGTCTTCCTGTAGGCCCGTGAGAACTGCCATCCATCCATCACCGGCATGTACATGTCCAAAAAAATGAGATCGGGCTGAGCCCACCCGACAAGATCGAGCGCGGCCCGCCCATCAGATGCTGTCAAGACGTCATAGCCCTCATTCGATAGAACCATCTGGACCAGCTTCCGAATACCCTCTTCGTCTTCAATGACCATGACACGTCCTCTCGAAACCACCAGTTCCTCCTTACCCGGACCCGGCCTTAACCTTAGAGGCACGCTAGTTCAGCCCAGTACCAGAAATCGAGACAGATCCCAACACTACAAGTATCTTCCTTCACATTCACTTCGCCTCACGTCAGTTTGCTCAATTGATCCTATGCCTCCCAATTGGGAATTCACACCTGGCCACATTCTCAAGGCACTGACTCCCGTATGGAAGTTGCCAGGATCAGCAGCCGCCCCGGCGGCGCGGCGAGTAGTCGTCGCCATAATCCCGACCATGGGAGTACCGAGTGTCACGCACATCCGGCGGGTTCTGCCGCTTGCTACGCACCTCCTGGACGTACCGGTCCGCAAGTTCCTGGAAGCGTGCGATCTCTCCGAATCGCTCAAGTCCTCCGCACCCAAGTCTAAAAGGGGTGTCCGGTGCAGGACCGAACCCTTCATTACCATGCTACCTCCCCAGGCTGAAGCGTCACTTAGCGCCGGCTTAGAAGAGGCTGAGAGTTCCAGGCGAGGCCTGTCGTTAGATACCGGCTCCCACGAACCTGCTATTGAGAGCCACGAAGCAGTCGGTCGTGTGGGATAAGTGCAGGAGACTCCAGTGAATCTAGCTCTTAGCCGTATTGCGTGGGGTGCCTTCGGCTTCGTTGTCCTGGCGCTGGCAGGTTCATTCGTTTACGAATACCTGTTTTTGGACGCGGTCCATCCGGCCTGTACCGCCTAGCACGCCATCCTCAATACCTTGGGATCCTCCTGGTAACAGTTGGCCTCCTGATCCAGTGGCCCACGCCGCCGACACTGGTAATGTTCCCCGTTCTGGTCGCTGTCTACCTGCGGCTGGCGCGACGGGAAGACACCGAACTGGAGCGGGTCTTTGGAGACCAGTACAGGGCATACCGAAAACAGGTGGGCCGGTTCCTCCCGTGGCCGACCGGCGAGCAGGGCAACGCCTGGCGAGGTTCAAGGTCCTCAAAACACACCTTACGAGAAGCGGCGCACGCCAAAGGCCGGATCTATGCTGCCTTCGTGCCTGCAAGATAATATATCATGACATCCGAGGAACTCTCGGTACTCGATCTGCTCCACGAGGTCTCGTAGATCCTCCCAGGGACGGGCCTCCCAGTACGCTTCTCTGATGGAGGATGGAATCCAGGGACGGCAAAGTGCCCTGATCAGCGTATTGGCGAGCATAGCCAGTGGAGGATGATGCACCAGCAGCGCATCAACAACAAGGATGCGCCCACCTGGGTGTAAGGCCGCCGCGAGCCGCCTCAGCACCTCTCGCCGTTGAGAAGCAGGAATAAATCCGAAGGCGAGGGTGCAGAGGGCCGCATCTACTGCCTGGCCCAGTTCTAGCCGGGTTACGTCATCTTGGAGCAGGGTCACGTTCTGCCAACCGGCTCGTTGTACCCGCCTCCGCGCCTGCTCCAGCATCTGCTTCGTGCAGTCCACGCCGATGATCCGTCCTTCAGGTCCGACCGCCTCCTGCAGATACGGGAAATTGGCCCCTGTCCCGCAGGCGAGATCCAACACCTTCGCCCCTACGGCCGGCTGTAGAAATCTGATAGCCTCTCGGCGTAAAGCACGCTCCTGTCCCAGGCTTATCAGCGACACCAGCCTATCATACCATGGAGCATACCGCCCATAGGTCACCTGAATCCTTCGAATGTCCGTCTCTGGCGGGGCCTGCGGCCGACGGTTGGAGCTCGCCATCCTGGCGAGCTTTCTGGTCACCACGATGGCTGCGCCCACCCCGATCACGATTTTAGCGGCGGTCCCCGCTCGCACTCTCATACAGTCCCTCCTGCGTTGTGCCTTTCTTTCCTCTACGCAAGAACGCGAACCTGCGTGGGCTCCGCCGAATTTCATCCTGTTTAAGGACAGTGTACACGAATACGCCGACATTGGAAGGCCAAGGTCAAGGAGTTCAGCAAGGGCGTTTGGGAAGCCGCGGAACCGTGCCGAGGGCAACCCCTCTACTTGCTGAGATGGGCAGGTACAGATGGGTTCGCCCGTGAGGCAGCGTTCCAGCGTGAGGCAGCGTTCCAGGAGAGATCGCTCTCCTGCGTCGCTGCAGGTCTTGGGAAGCAGCCCATCTGCCCGAGATCGCTCATCTTCGCTGGCGGCAGGGTAATCCGGAAAGTAGTGCCTTCCCCAAGCTTGCTCTCGACCGAGACTTGCCCTCCATGCGCCTCGACCAGCATCTTGGTAATGTAGAGACCAAGCCCCAATCCACCTGGCTTCCGGCCGCCGCTGGGCCTGTAGAAGCGCTCAAAGATATTGGGCAGGTCCTTTTGGTCTATTCCCACGCCCCGGTCCACAACCGCGATGGCCACTCCCGATCCGGCTCTTTCCGCCCTGACTAACACCTCAGCCTCCGGAGGCGAGTACTTGAGCGCGTTGCTGAGTATGTTGATAAGTATTCGTTCGAGGCGAGTTTGGTCAGCGTTTACGAGAGGCAGTCCCGAAGGAATCTCTAGTCTGACTCGGTCCACGTCTATCGCCGTACCTGACCGATCAAGCACGTCAAAGACGAAGGACTTCAAATCCATCGGCTGCTTCTGAAGCAGTAACTGGCCAGACTCCAACCGGGCCGAGTCCACCAGATCCTGGACCATGGCGTCTATCCCATGCGCTGCGGCGATTATGTGTTCCAGTCTCTGCAGCTCGTAGCCCTCATTTGCCGTAGCCATCTTCAAAGCCCGCTGCAAGATCTGGGCCTCTGCCAAGATCACTGCAAGTGGATTTCGCAGGTCGTGGGAGACTGTATGAACGTAACCCTGCCGGAATTGTTCATCCCGGTCGCGCTCGCCGATATACATGTTCATTGGACGGAAGACTGAAATATAGAGCACTGGAAACACTACCAACATCAACAGGAGTGGGTCCAGAAGCATATGCGGGAGGAAAGGGGGAAGGATCTGCAGAAGAGGCATGATCAATGCCTCGACTGCGAATATCGAAAGCGCGGTTACCATCAACAAGCGAAGAGCCCTGGCCCGTCCCTCCCGCGCTGGCGTGACCAATTGCCCGGCCAGGGCAGGCATGACAGGCAGCGTCTTCCTGTGATGCCTGCTCTGTTGTCTCTCTGCCCCAGCTGTCATTTTCGACCCTCCCCTTCAGACAACATTTCCACTCCTTAGTTGCTGGTCATAATAATAGGATACGGCTTTCCGCTGAGATGAGACTGAAATGGAGCTGAGAAGTCGCTGAGAGAACGGCCTGCTACGCGCACCGTTAGCAGCCCTGCGTGACCACCATGTTTCGTTGGATAGCTTAGCGAGACCGCGAGATTTCTCGTCCACAGGGCCGGAAGGCCACTTGGCTCGGAAGCGCTAATCGGCTATTATCTACCACATGAGTGAATACCGGCGGGCAAGATGCCTTTATCTCGAAACGCAATTGGTGCGATACTGGTGGCAGGAGACAAACATGACCGAGAGGCTGCGGCATTTCGAGAAAAGCACAACTATTGAAGCTTCTCCACAGCAGATCTTTGAGTATGTAGACGACCATACCCATTTCTCTGCGCATATGAGCAAGTCTTCCTGGATGATGGCCGGCGGGAAGATGGATACTCAAACAGACGAAGGAAAGGGTCAAAAGGTTGGGTCTCACATCAGGCTAAGAGGAAAGGTTCTCGGAATTGACTTGTTTCTTGATGAGGTTGTCACTGAACATCAGCCTCCCCTTAGGAAAGCGTGGCAAACTGTGGGAAACCTAAACCTTTTGGTTATTGGTCATTATCGGATGGGTTGGGGGATTAATCCGGAAGACTCTTATTCCACGCTCAAGGTGTATATCGATTACGACTTACCAGAGTCATTCAAGACCAGATGGCTTGGGTATCTATTCGGAAAAATGTATGCCAAATGGTGTGTTAACCAGATTGTAAATGGCGTCAAGGCGCATTTCACTTAGATCCTGATCCCCAATCATGCAGACATTCTCTTGATCACCTCTCCCCACAGAGCCCGAGCAGCCTCTACGTGGCTGTCCTCGCTCTGAAAGTAGCGGTCGCCGCCGGCGTGTTCTTCCTTTTATGGTTGCTCAAGCGGAAGAGGCGAGCCGCGACAGCCATTAGGGCGGTACGTCTGCGTACCAACGCCTCGGACCCCAGACTTTCGGCCGTCAAGAGACCGCTCTCCCCTCCCCGGCTGGCTGTTGCCTTAGGCTTACTCTGGTTCTTCCTGGCTGGTCTGCCAAGAGTGGTCTATGAGAAAGGCTTGGGGTCCCCCTTATCCCTCGGAGGAGAGAACGAGGAAGGCCATGTTCTCCGGGTTCAACCGCTCAGTTCCTCCTATGGTGTTCGTTCTTGCACTTATTTAGAATGGGGAGCCCGGACTGCATAGTCACGGAGTCTAGGACCCTTGCCCTTTGGCACGATCCTCCGGCCCTGGCGAGTGAGCTCCACCGAGCAGCCACATTGGAGACAGGAAAAGTAGCTGCCAAACCGGTCCTCGGCTGGCAACAGGCGTCCACGACACCGCGGACAACACCAATCTTCTGGTTTCAAGGCTCCCCTCACGCGATTCTTGACGATCCGTCCAATGGGCGGCGTCTTGGCAGACAATGAGCCTTTGAGGCGCATCCAGACTGCGCTAACGGCTCATGGGGCGTCCCGTGCCGGCCAGGTAACGTTCGGGATTCTTATCGAACCGAGTCTTGCATACGGATGAACAAAAGCAATAGGTCTTGCCTGCGTAGGCCGTCTTCGCAGCCGCCTTCTTCTCGCTCGCCTGCATTCCGCATACTGGATCCTTTGCCATAGCTTTTCTCCTCCCAGTTTCTCTTATTTGTTGGGCTAACCCGCCAACGGGACCAGCGTGTGCACTTGTTTCAGCACCCGCCTCAGCGTCGGCGCTCCGGTTATTCGGAAGCTTCGACCATCCAGTACCTGTCCGCTCCCGGAACGTGAGTTTCAAGGGATACCTAATTTCACGCGGCGTCGAGATCAGGCCCTTCGCGTATTGTGCCGAGTTCGCCTGATCTTATCTTCGCGACCAGGGTATTCCACTCGTCCGTCGTCAGGACTGCCAGGTTTTCGCCTTCGCCAATTCTGACGCCATCCGTTAGAAATTCAACGGCTGGACAGCAATGGCAATCCTTGCACAGGTAAACTTTGCCTTCCAAGTTAAACCTCCCAGATTCTTTCTCAGTCTCTTTCTTTTCGCCCGAGCCAGCGTGCGCCGTGCCCTTTCGGCGTTACTCTAAACCCATGGTACCTGACTTGCCTTAAATAGCGCTTGGTGTTCGCTGAGTTGTAGCTGAGAATCTCCGCCCTTTGTGCCAGGCCAGACTTCCGGTGGTGACGATGGCAAGTGCCACCGCTTCTGCCAGGGCCAGCACGGCCGTGGTTAGGGCAAGCTCCATGAAGAATCCCTCGGGCACCATTCGTATAAGGTATGAAGTGGCTGGGTCCAGAACCCAGAAGTCGTTAGTGAAAGACACCAGGTGGAAGGCGAGGAACATCCGGTCGAAGTCCAGTAACATGCCCAACCCGACTGCTATAAGAAGCAGAGTAGTAAACACGCCTCCCAGCAACCAGGGCCACGCCAGCCTGACCAGGAGGCGCTTCCCGTTGCGCCGGAAGAGCATGGCTGCCGAGAACAGAAACACATAAGCCAGGCTTACCTCCTGGATGCGGTAAGTAAGCTGGATCAAGTCCCTCACATCCCGCAAGTGGACCACGTCACGCTCGTTGAAGAGGCGGAAGGTCTTCCCTCCTGCCCGCACCTGAATGTTGGAGAAGTCGCCGCCGGAATTGTTGAAGTAGGCGATCATCTCACCAGTAGCGCGGTCCAACTCCTCTTTGGGGATACCAGTAGTCTGGTAAGAGAACTGCCTCTCGTAGCCCCGCTGATAAAACGACAGATCATTGGCTATCCAGCGCACATTGCCAGTCAAGAGAGCCACCGGCAAAACTACAACGAAAAGCAACATTCCGAGAGCCCAAATTAGTTTCATGCGCCTCCCTCGTTTATCGATATTGGTGTTCTCAACGCAGCCGGCTCGAGTGTTGGGATGCTTGATGACGATGCCAATCTCTTTCTTGCCGGTAATCACCACCCACCCGGGTAACTTCGAAAGACTTCGGGCAAGTAGGTCTTTATCGAGCGGACGGCGGGGAAGGTCAGGTACATGTCCGGGCCGAACCAGGTCTTGCCCTCTGCTACGAGCCTGAAATGTTCTTCATATACGCCGAGTTGAGAAGGTGCACTAACCGTGAACGTAAAGCGGGCAACTTGGCCCGGCAAGACCTGGTCCTGGTCTACCAAGGTTGCCCGCGAGGGGGATGGCCAGACCCCGTTAGTGGCCAGGGCACTCGACCGGTCCTGGGGCTTCCAGGTGCCCAGCAGGACAGGGTTGAAGCCGTTCCTGTACCAGGTGGCTGTGCCCGTATTCTTCACCTCGAACCAGGCCTGCTTCCTGTCTCCGGGAAAGAGGGGGACAGGTCCGCTCTGCCGCACAAACTCGGCGATGTAGGTAGGCTCATCCACCGTAACCGTCGCATTGAGGGTAGGGTTCCCTTGCGACGACAGCCAGGTAACACCCTCTTGCACCATGTCCCATTTCAGCGTGTAAACGCCACCGGTGGCAGGCGCGGTAACTTTGGCATTTATCGTGACCGTTTGGCCGAAAGGGATATCCAGCGGAAGCTCTGCTCGCTGGAAGGCATTACCCGCCGCGAAAGCCTCGCTTCCATCCTGGCGGTACCAGCGGTAGCCCAGCCGGAACTTTTCGCTTGGCGACCATATAGCGCGGCCGCCATTCTTCACTATCACAGCGGCTGAAGCCGTGGCGCCTGCCGCCATCCGTTGAGGGGGACTCTGGTCTATCCAGACCTGGCTGTACAGAGGGAACCTCTCCCATACCTTCTGCTGAAACTCAGCCATGCGATCGTGGGCGTAAGTACCCGGGTCCATATGAGTGTTGCCGCAGCTCCCATAGACGTCACGGTGGCAGAAGATATTGGGCAATGTTCTTTCACCGAAGTAACCTGTACCCAGAGGCTCAACATCATGCTGGTAGGTCTTGGCCGCCAGCAGGGAGATAAGGGCCTCTTCCATCGCTGGTGATACCTCCGCATAGCGGAAATCTCCCAGCAAGGCAATGCCAATGCTCCCAGGGTTATAGCAGGACAGAGTGTGGCCCCCGGTTACGTTCTCGCCGCCCATGCGGCCCTCGTAGATGTTACCGTACGAATCAATGAGGAAGTTGTATCCGATGTCACCCCAGCCCAGAGTGTTGGCATGATAGTACCAGATCGCTCGCACCGTGGCGGCCGGGCCTGGGTCGTCGTTCTTGGTCAGAGTGTCATGGATGATGACCTTCCGCCATTCCTGATACTCCGGAGGCCATCGCTCTGAGGAATAGGGCTCCGGAGAGCCCCATCCAGCGCGGGAAATGACAGCCGGCATGGTCACGCCCGCCTCGCGCGAGAAGCCTCCGGCGGTCCGCGGCTGCGGGGTCGGCGGCCCCTGGGAGGAGTCAATGTAGGTGATCCTGACTTCCTCAAGTATGGGAGGCAATCCGGAAGCGAGACCATGGAACGTGGCGGCGTACTGTATGAAGCGGCCCCGAGCGACGATAAGCTGACTCCTGTACTCACCGTCCACGGCGTCATAGCCGTCAACCGGCTTAGTTTCGAACCACTCCGTCCATTCTTGCCCGTTGGGACCAGCCCGCACCTCGAACATGATCTTGCTTCCGGGAGGGGTTTGGGCTTTCCATGACAGGGCTATCGCATTGAACGGGAAGTCGGCCTGGTAGGCCGGAGAGGCCAACATACCCCACGTAGCCTTCTCCTGAAGGGAGAGACTCGCCTCGCCAATCCCGGCTAGGGACAGAGTCCACGTTGTACCCGAGGAAGCGGCCTGGCGCAGGCTTGGGATTAGCGTTGCGGCTCGTATCTCTGAAGAAGGAGGAGCGCCAAGCGATATCAGGGTAGGCACAAGCGTAGAGACGAGAAGAACAGCCAGAGCTACAAGGAGCGCGCTCCGTCTCCTTGCCCAGCCTGGCAGAAAGCCCCAGAGCCGGCTTCCACTCCTCAATACTTTTTTATGACCCCTCCAGTCTCACGTTTTGGAAAGTGCTGCCGGCACGCCCATCCAGGCGGGGATACCGCCTACGGGATCCGCCTGCAACGGAATAACCTCGTAGGGTTGGGAACCGTTGCCGTGATTCTGCCACCATATGATGCGGATATTGGAGTCCCGTCCACCGAAGGACTTGGCCTGAACCACATGTCCAGGCTCCCAACGTCCCACACAAGCGCCCATAGCTGCCACTTGGAGATGGATACCTTCAATTACCCAGGCCTTTGTAGCCAGGGAGCCTGGCTCAGTAGTATCTCCACCCCGTACCCTTTCCGACTCCCAGTGTCTCCGCAGCATCCGGGTAGATCCAGATCGGGTCATCATCGAAAACCTGTGAAATGGTTCAGAGTCAACCTACGACCCCAATTCCCACTTGAGTACCCGCTCCTTGACACCTCCCACATCTTTTACCACCAACTCGACAGTCTTACTACCTTGCTCAGCTCCCTTGGGAAACTTTAGGATTCCTTCCCGGTGGTGAGAATCGTTGCTGACATTCTCCCACGCAGCAGGTTGGTTCTCCTTGCCCTTGTCATCCCGTAGCACCGAAACCTTTGTCAGGTCTAGCTTTGTCAGGTCGCCGGAATGCGTGTCAAGGACCACTTTGAAGGCCACATAGCGGTCCAGTTGGGCAATCGACGCCTCAGGGCTGCCCGGGACCACCCAGGTTGCATTGACCGTGATCCCACCCGGACCGCCATCGTTGACTGCCAGGGTCTTAGGCTTTACATTCGTGGCGGCCGCCGGAGAGGTGGCGGCGCTGGGCCCCGCTCCGGCTGGGGTGGAAGCGCCCTTAGGCGAGGCGCTCGTTGTGGCAGTACCCGAGGGGGACACGGGGCTGCCCGCAGCAGGGGTGGACGCCCGTCCCGCAGCAGTAGGGCCGGATGTCGCCGCTGATGGTCGCGCCACAGCAGGGCTTTGAGCTGGGGCCGCGCTGCAGGCCGCGAGCCAAATACCAGCAGCCGCCACTATTAGAAAGGAGATGATACGCAACGGAATGGTGCGAAATATAGCCTTATCTATTGTTCTCTGCTGTCCGAAACTAATGGTCTTCATCATTTTCCTTCTTGTTGTTGCACCACCTTGCTTTGCTTTCAGTGGAGGCCCCCGCTAAGGGTTGGGGAAGGCGGCCAGGACGAACCCGAGCAGGGGCCCGCCACTAAGTAAAGAAAGGTGGTGAATTAAGGGATCTTCTAAGTCCGTAGCACATTGTCCTGACTTATGTCCTCAGGCAGGATGTTGCACAGGGACGCCAACTGGCAGGTAAAGGCCGGCCCTTCAGAAGGGACGTACCTCTGCGGAGCTTCAAGGAATCTCTCCTTGCATTCTCTACTGTAAAATCTGTATTGTCTCCGGTTATAGCGCAGAGACACTCCCGCTCTCCGCTTTCCAACTCCGCGTCCACATACAGGGCATTTCATTCTGCCACCAGCCTTTCCACCAAGAAGTACAATCCTGATAATTATTGTGACGCTCCTTGATTAGACTGGAATTAATACACGCTTAGATGTAGCTTAGAATAATGCCCTGTATAATCTCATGGCAAGGAATCGAGCGGGTTAACCCTGACACCACTCTTCCATACCTCAAAGTGGAGGTTGGGGCCGATCACTGTGCCGGTTGTGCCCACCCGGCCTACTACCTGTCCATCTCCTACCCAGTCCCCTAAGGCAACTTCGAACTGGGACAGGTGGCTGTAAAGGGTAGAGATGCCCCTGCCATGGTCGATCTATAAGATACAACCCCGACCGGACTCCAGCCTCTCCATTGTCACCACACGCCCACCCGCCGACGCACGGACCACTGTCCCGTACGGCGGGGCCAGGTCGATCCCTTCGTAGCCAGGAACGAAGTACGTAGTGATAGGCCCCGAAGTGGGCCTGACCATCCCTTTTGGCGCCTTCTCCGACTGTTCGGGCACCTTGTCTGGCTTCACAATAGCACGCGTCCCGCCGCGCGAAGAGACCAGGGACTCTGATCGGCTGGGGTTTTCAACGCCGGACACCAGGATACGCTGCCCCTGTTGGAGCAGATCAGGCTGGTCCAGATGGTTCGCTGGGTAGGCTGTTACCGCCTCCGGACTTACGCTGTGGCCCTGGGCGATAGTGCTCACGGTATCGCCTGCCTCCACTGTATGGAGGACCCCATCACCGCCAGGCACGGTCAGCCTCTGGCCTATGGATAGGAGGTCCACGTTGCCAAGGTTGTTGGCCCACATTAGAGTCTCGGGACTCAGGCCGAACTTCTTGGCGATAGAGTAGATGTTGTCCCCTTCCACGACCTCGTATTCTCTCGCGACAGACTCGCCTCTGTTAGCCTCAAGAGCGGCCTCGGCTTCAGCAGGCCCTGTTTCACCCGTTTCTAACGCAACCGCCAACAGTGCTGGAGCCATCCCTTCCGCTGCTGGGGAAGGCGGTGCATGTTGCAGCGCCGGTGAGGGGTAAGCCATATCTGACTGGGCGGAATAGCGGAGGGAAAGGAAGAACCCTTCGGGTTCGCTGGGTCACCGTTCTCCATAGGTCGAGGTTCGGTCGCCTGACAGAGAGCTGGCGAGCGCCCACTTTCCGAGCGGCACGGAAGGCAGGGCCTGATAGAGCACACCACCTAGCACCAGTGCTATCACGGCTGCATGCAGAAGTCGAGTCCGGGCCCAATGCCGCCCGCCAGTGACAAGAGGCCCCAACACTGAAGGCCTTTACTCACTCTGATACTTCGTCTCTCCTTGTTGATCCATCATCCCTGGCCCCCGCTGATGCTCAAGCCGTGATCCGAAAGTGAAAACGAAACCAACAAGACTATGGCCAAGCCAGCTATTGTAGTTCCGACAGCCCGCATGGTCGGCACGCCCAACGCCTCTCGGACCGCCAGTACTGTTGCTAGGAAGGACCAGATGGAACTGCCCACAGCCAAGGCCTGGCCAGCGACCGGGACGAAGGCCAGTCCAACGAGGGCGGCAGGAGCGTAAGCGAAGCCCAAGCACCGCAATACCTCCCAATACGTAGCATCGCCGCCGAGGAAATGCGTCCCAACCCAGTACACTGCCAGGTCCAAGAGGGACCACACCGACAACGCCCAGCCTATCCGGGCAGCAAGGACGCCCATTTGAACCGGCAGATGTCCTGGAAGTTCACCAGCCAAAGCTGCGACGACTACTACCAGGAACCCTTGGGCTTCGACACCCCTATCGCTTTTCAGTTCGCGATAAAGACTCGCCTCCAAGTTGAGTGCCCTCAAGAACCTCTCGAACAACACAGTTTGCCGCTACCGGCAAAGGGAACATGAACAGGCCAGACGCCGCCGGCACCCACCAGCTAACGATCGGCAGGCCTTATCTGGCGCATGTAGAAGCGCCCTGACCCATGGTCTGGGCGCACCCTGTCACATGCTGGCCGCCAATGGCGACCGCACACTGAGCGACGCATGAAGCATTTGCGGCGGGTCCCCCGTCGGCCAGGGCTACGCTACCGCCCGCCACCAAGAGTATCAGAGCCATGGACGCGCTGAGAAGAGTCGTTCTGACTCTCATCTGTTCCTATTCCGCCATCGAGATTGCCTGTCTCTAGATTGCCATGCCAATATTAGGGCAGCGTTAAGGGGAGCTTAGAACCTACTTAGTAATTCGCGAGCGAGCATCCGTGTGCTGTTACAGTCGGCTGACCGGTCGGGGTCCGGATGGAATGTTCTTGATCGCCCTGTCGGAGGCGTTCCAGGCCGGCTTTCGCCTTCTTGATCCTCCGGCTTGAGCTGATGCTAGCAGATGAAGACAAAGGGGGAGACTACCCAGGGGTAGCTGCTTCCCGGCGCACCACTGTTTGGCCCGTCCTCATTCAAGACGCGCCGACGGCCAGAAACTGATTGCCACAGGATTCACGCTTTATGTCAAGCCCCACTTAGACCATTATGAGTTCCATCTGAAAGAGGAAACCATCCAATTCCTCGCATAAGTCGTATACGTCCTTTAAGTGCAAATTGAACAGACATCCCAATGTTCGTGCAGTGGTGAGGTAGGTTAGGGCCGCGCTGCGGACCGAGCCGGCCGAGTTGAGTCGCCCGACGCCGGGATGGCGGCGCCGCTGAATCCCGTGTCCGCACCGCCGTGGCGATGGAGATGTTCTCTCATCAAATGGGAAGCCAGAGCCTTCGAATTCTCTGCGAGTTGGGCGACGTCCACTGTCCGCCAGAAACGCGAGGAAGGCGATGAATGAAACCTCGGACGCGGATCATGTCAGTCAATCCAAAAGTTGACCAGGTCGCTAACCTAAAAGTTGACCACCCCGATAATCAGGACTAGGCCGGGGTAGTATCCCCAGCGGTTAACTGCTGGCCAGTGCTTACCTCAGTCACCTCCGTTTGGTCTCCCTCCTCTGTATGGTTTACTCGCTGAGCCTCTTGCGGCCCTCTCGGAATCGATGGGACTCACCTTGGAAGAGCAGAACAGGGGCATGGTGCGTGAACCGGTCCAGCCAGGCAGCGGTCGAGGTGGCCTCCCCGAAGACCTCCGGCCAGCGAGCAAAGCCACGTAGGCCAGTTCCCCCAGGGGCCCCCTATTCCATGGCCGTGACAACGAAACCGTGGCCGATGCAAGTGAGTACTCTACCCCGGCCTTGGATCAAGCTTGATCTGTTCGGGCAGGAATCGGTCAACCACCGTGGTGATTCGAACAAACAGCCAGACAAGTCGGGAGCTGCGTTTTCCTGTACTGCATCCGGGCTAGTATAATAGGTCTATAGAAGTGTCCGGGAGGCCAGAGCCAGTATGGCCTCACCAGAGCGGCTCCAGCATCCGAAGGCAAGATCGAGGCACCTGGGCGGTTCGGCTTGAGTGGAGACACGGGAGGACGAGCGATGAACCCTGAAACCGTCTCGCTGCTATGCAGGCCCGGAACACACGAACCACTGTACCTGGCATCCACCTCAGGCCCTGTTGGGGGTAAACAAGAAGAACTCGTCTGTGTCCACTCCGGGGAAAGGTTTCGCGTACGTGACGGAATCCCCATCTTGCTGGACGAATCGAAAGTCTCCGGATTCAATCTGCGGTATCAGAAGTTCTACAACAGGATTGCGTTGCTCTACGATACCAGCATCAAGCTGTTTGCGTTCCTGGTAGGCGGGGGAGAAGCACACTTCCGCGGCGAGTATCTGCGGGAACTCGAGGTGCGGGACGGCGACCGGCTGATAGAGGTGTCAATTGGCACAGGCGCGAACCTTCGCTACATGCCGGCGACGGCAACATACTTCGGATTGGACCTCTCCTGGGAAATGCTACGAAGATGCCAGAGGAATCTGAAGAGGTGGCGGCTGCAGGCGGAACTGATTCTGGGCAATGCTGAAGAACTCCCTCTGCATGATGAGTCATTCGATGCAGTCTTGCATGTTGGCGGAATCAATGCGTTCAATGACCGGGCCAAGGCCCTCTCCGAAATGGCTCGGGTGGCGAGATCAGGCACCAAGATCGTGATTGTTGATGAGACTGCCAAACTGACGGAGTCGTTCGCCTGGATTCCAGGGGTTAGAGGGGTGTTGCGGAAGTATGGCGAAAGGTTCTCTGCCCCGGTTGGACTGGTTCCGAAGGGGATGAAAGACGTGCACGTAAAGGAATTCGCGAAAGGCAATCTGTATTGCCTTACCTTCAGAAAGCCTTGAGGTCAACCGCGCGATCGTTGTCAAGGCTGCGGATGTCCACACCGAATGAGGCCTTTCACGGCGGCCGGCCTACGTCAGCCGGTGTTCTCCGCCCTGGGTCCTGCAGAGTTGTCTGGAAGGCGGGTGTTCGGAATTGATGGCCGGGAACCGCGACTGGTGTGGAAGGGAATCGCTCGTACGTCACTTCGTAACGGACATCCCAATGTTTGTACAGTGGTAACACGCGCAACGTAGATACCTAGATATCTCTCTAATATACCTAGGTTTGATATCCCTCCAATAAGAACGCACAGGTGCTGGTCTCTCGTCGTGTGAACTTGGTGCAGGCCCCAACGATCACAGACTGCCCGTGCGCTCGAGTTCTGCATAAGCACGGTCCGACACCCAGCTTACACTCGCGGTATACAGCCAGTGATGGTTAAGCGAATAGACGCGGGCGACGATACGACGAACTCGCCGTAGCAGGTCTGGAGACCCCGTGGGCCCTGCCCAGATCATGGAGGCCTACACCGAGATACAAAAGCAAATCTGCTGGCATTATCGGCGACGAGTACGCCGACTCGGCGCATGTTGAGGCACTGCTGGATGATCTGACCGGCCGTGGTTTGGCCTGGGCGGCCGGTGACTACCGCCAGCCGAGAAGCTTCCTTAAGGAGGCCGGGCATCGGCTGCTCCGCGATCGCGTCTGGGGTGACCTGCGCTTCGTCTTCCAGGCTGATCATCGGCACTGCCGAGCCAGTGGCTCCTACGATTTCCCACATTGCCAGATCGGTGTCCGGCGCCTGAACTTGATCGCCACGGTGCTTCCTCTGCCGTTCATCCGCAAAGGATTCGCCCCCCCGCTTCAAGGGGAACTTGGTTGTTCCGTCCCGGCGGCGGTCGATGCGGCGTGAGAGGATGCTAAGCCGGATTGGTCAACTGGCCTGGGAGTCTCCCTGGTCGCGCGTCGCCAAGCCGAAAGAAGCTTTGCGACGCTGAAGCGTTCTTGAAAAGATCTCGGCATTCGCAACCCCAGGCCATTCCAGGCAACGAACCAGTTCCCTGGCCCTAGGATTTCTTCAACGGGGCCGTTCTCCAGTTGAGCAACTCCTTGGTTCCGCAATCAAAGCCCCAGCTCGTCTTCAAAGCCATCGACACGTAGACATTGTCGCACGGAAAACAAAGGATACACTTGTGGAAAGAACCCGCTGACCCGTTCTGGATGTAGTCGACGATGCGGATAACCGTTGGGCATATCTTTTAGCATTCGCCTCACCTATTGCACGTCTCGGCTTCACTGGGTACCAAGAACGGTACTAGCTGGTCACCTGACTGAATGGGATCCCCCCCTAACGGCCAGTCTAGAATCTCCCCAGATGCCGGGCGTGTCCCAGGGAGATTCTACTCTAAACTAATAGTGGCCGAAAGAAGAGGCCAGTGAACGCCAGAACGAACTCCGGGCGCCGTCCGGTCTCAAGGAACTGTGAGTGTGCACGATGAGTAGTCAAGATGGAAGCCCGATCAGGAGACTCTACCGCTCGCGGCGCGACAAATGGATAGCAGGAATTGCCGGGGGTATGGCGACCTACGTCAGTATCGACCCTACGGTGGTCAGAGTCCTTTGGCTGATCACGTTGCTGCCAGGCGGAGTGCCGGGCCTCGCCCTCTACGTGATCTGCTGGCTGGTCATCCCCCGGGAACCAGACGGCGCAGAACACTAATGGCGCGAGTTCCCCAGGTGGCCGGCAAGCCCGTGGCCAGCGTCTCGCATTGAGACCAGCCGAATCGACCGCCTGGAACCGTGTTGGAGGCAACAAGGATAACTGACCGCCTCATGCCCTTACAAGGAGAAACACATGAATCCAAATGATTTGGCGGAAATACTAACAGAGGAGAAGCGAAATGGATAAGCTACTCATTATCAGGAAACCCATGGTGATGACCTTGACTCTCCTGTTACTGTTTTTGCTTGTCGCGCCGGTCATGGCGCAGGCAGACAAAGCCGCGCCGGTGGGGTATGCGCACACTGCGCCATCACAAGGACTGGGCCCGACCGATCCTGCCGAATTGGAGGCTTTCCTGGATGACCTGTTCGCAAAGGACATGAATAAGCACCACATTGCCGGGGCGGCTGTCTCCGTCGTAAAAGACGGCAAGTTGTTTCTTGCCAAGGGCTACGGCTATGCCGACGTTAGAAACGGCACCCCCGTTGACCCCGAGCAGACGATCTTTCGCATTGGCTCCGTCGGCAAGATGTTCACCTGGACGGCGGTGATGCAGCTCGTCGAGCAGGGAAAGCTGGACCTGGACGCGAATATCAACACCTATCTTGACTTTCGGATCCCGGATACCTATCCACAGTCGATCACCCTCAAGCATTTGATGACCCATACATCAGGGTTCGAAGAGCGGTGGCTCGAAAGTTTGGTGTCGGATGCCAATGACCTGGTGCCCG
>ORJL010558949.1_pt1 | contig 40607 bp, 38 predicted proteins | sample 1779941 | NCBI WGS metagenome assembly ORJL01 (sample SAMEA104232317, study PRJEB22302) | groundwater metagenome | biome: forest; feature: aquifer; material: groundwater | place: USA | collected 2011-08-07 | depth 5.8 m | reverse complement strand
TTTTCAATTTTCAATTTTCAATTTTCAAACCTATAGAGCGGGGGGGTTTGGGTTAATCGAAATTTTGGTTGTGGCGGCAATGATTTCGGTCGCGCTTATTGGTTTTGGCGAGGTGGCACGTATTTCGCTTCGGTTACTGCAGGATGAGAAGGCCGCTATGGAGGCTTCGTTTCTGATTCAAGAAGGATTTGAGGGCGTGCGAGCGCTCCGCGACCAGAGCTGGAATTCCAATATTTCAACTCGTCCCTCCGGCACTAATCATTTTCTGTCGGCGGCGTGGGGCAGCTGGGCGCTGGGCACGACAGTTCAGCCGAACATCAACGGAAAATATTTTCGGACGCTGGTATTTGAATCAGTTAACCGCGACGGCAATGATCGTATCGCTGCCGCCGGGTCGAATGACGCAGGAACAAGAAAGCTAACAGTGACTGTTTCATGGAAGAACCGAAACGCCACAAGTTCCGTAAGCGCCGCGGGATACATTACCAACTTTTTGCAGAATTAATTGGATATGAGGCGGTTCCATAAACAATCGGCGCATCATTTTTTACCGGGCATCACCGTCGCAGAGCTTGTGGTCTATGTTGGGCTGCTTGCGATTATTTCGGTGTTTTTGATTCAATCACTGCTGACACTCTTGGTTGCTTACCGTCGCTTGCAGGGCGAGCGCGATGTGGTGGCCAGTGCGCGAATCGCGATGGAAACGCTGGCGCGGGAAACGCAGGGAGCATCCAGCATCTATACTCCAACGTCGGTATTGGATACGGCGACGAGCCAGCTTTCGCTTGCAACTCCCTTGAATCCGACAGCCGGCGAGACGCGTTCCTATGTTGATTTCTACGTTGACAACGAACGGTTGTACTTGAAGCGCGAAGGCTCGGCGACTATCGCTCTCACATCCGAGAGCGCGCGCGTGACGCAGTTTAGCGTTAAGCGAATTTTAGCTGGCGCCCGCGAAACGGCGGAGATTACGTTAGAAATTAAATCGCAAAGCGGGGGGGCGCTCGAGACTTCTTCGTGGGTTAAGGCGAGTTTTACGCCGCGCGGCAACTACTAAGATGGAAATTTCTAATTAATAATGCCTAATTTATAAAGATTTATGTTCAGTCGCGTGTCTCATTGGAAATTGGAAATTGGAAATTGGAAATTCCGGGACGGCTTTGCCGCGCTTACCGCCACGATTTTCGTTTTTGCGGTTTCGGCCGTAATCATCGCCGGGTTTACCTTCGTGGCGCTTCGCGAGGTGAAAGTTACCCGCAACTTGAGTTCGTCCGTTCGCGGTTACTACGCAGCCGAGAGCGGCGTTGAGGATGCGATTTATCGGTTTGTGTCCGGAAAACAAATTGTGTCGGGCGAGACGATCGGCACAGGAACTGCCACGGGCACTATTGCTATCGCTACCGCGGGTTCGCAAAAAACCATCACCGTCGAAGGAGTTTTAGGAAATGTTTTTCGGACGGTAGAAGCGGTCATCGCGGAGAATACCGTCGGCGCCAGCTTTTTTTACGGCGTGCAGGTCTCTGACGGCGGTCTTGAGATGTCGAATAATTCGACGGTAAACGGGAACATTTATTCCAACGGCAACATTGTGGGCGGCAATGGCGCAAGCATCACCGGATCGGCAACGGTTGCGGGCGGCATCAATGCTAATCCCAGCGTCCAGTGGGCGACTCAAGACTCTGATCAATTTTTCGCGACCGCCTCTTCGAATCGCGATATCGCCCAATCCTTCACCGCCAATGCGACGGACAAGATCAATAAAGTATCGGTGTATTTGGCGAAGGTCGGGAATCCGACATCAAACATTACTCTCCGCGTCACGACCGACAACGGAGGAAAACCCGCCACGAGCGATATTGCCAACATAGCTATTCCTTACACCAGCGTCGGAGTTACCGCTTCCTGGATTGACGTAGCGCTCCCAAGCCCGCCGACGCTGACTTCCGGCGCGAAATACTGGATTGTGCTCGATTATGGCTCTAATTCTTCTTCTAACTACTGGAATTGGAGGAAAGACTCGTCTGACAGTTACGCTAGCAACGCCGGTCGTTACACTGCAGATTGGAACAGCGGAAGCGCCTCTTGGACGAATGTCGGCGGTGACTTGGCTTTTCGCGTGTGGTTGGGCGGAGTGAACACTAAAATTGATGGTGTGACTATTGGCAATGTCTCAAGCGGCGAGGGACATGCCAATCTTTTTGTGAATGCCACCGTGCACGGCTCGAGCTGTCCCAATGCTTACTGTTTTGTCGAGAATCCCCCGCGCCAGGAGCTACCGATTTCGGATGGCGTGATTCAGGATTGGCGCGACGCGGCTGCCGCTGGCGGCATCTGTGCTCCGCCCGATTGCGATGCGTCGGGGAACTTCAAAATAACCAACGGTGCCTCGAAGAGCATAGGGCCGAAAAAAATTACGGGAAATTTGGAGGTTGATAATAACGCGATTCTCACGGTCACGGGTACGTTATGGGTGCAAGGCAACGTCGTGTACTCTAACGGCTGCATTGTTAAGCTTGCGCCAAGCTACGGAGGGAATTCCGGCGTGATTGTGGTCGATGGAACAGCCAGCGTTTCAAATAACTGCAGTTTCTCCGGGTCGGGCGCCAGTGGGAGCTATATTATGCTGCTTTCAGCTAAAGACGCGCCGATGGAAAATGTCATAACAATCGACAATAATGCCACCGGGGTTATTTACTACGCTTCAAAGGGACGGATTAAATTCGCCAACAATGCGGCGGCGAAGGAGGCGACAGCCTACGGCATCACCCTCGATAACAATGCAGTTATCACTTATGAATCCGGTCTTTCGAGCGTAACATTCTCTTCCGGCCCCTCCGGCGGATATGACATCGTTTCGTGGGGAGAGGTCGAGTAGCGGTCTTGGGGCGGATATTCTTTTTCATGCTAATCCATCGAGGCTGGAGTGTTATACTGTGGAGTAAGGAGAAGAAAACAATCAGGGTTTTTCTCTTGCCGATATGTTGTTAAAATCATTTTTTAGTTCATGGGCGCGCTCCTTAACGTCATTTCCCGTAATGGGGCTTGACCTTTCGGATCTTTCCGTAAAATTCATCCGTTTCGATGAGCGCGGCGGTTCATCAATTGAAGTGCGTTACGCGGGGAGCGTGGAGCTTGCCCCCGGGATTGTGGTTAACGGGAACATTGAAAAGCCGAAAGAGCTTTCCGCGATACTGTCCGATTTAAAAACCGACGACGGACGCAAAATTCGCGACAATTTTGTGGTTACTTCATTGCCCGAGGAGAAGGGATTTATTCAGATTCTGCGTTTAGCCAAAGTAAAATCGGAAAATCTGGAGGCGGCGGTGCGCTGGGAGCTCGAAAGCGCCGTTCCCCTGCCGATCGAGGAGATCTACTTTGATTACGAGACCGTGCTCTCGGCGGCTCATTCGGATCACACGGATGTTTTCATGCTTGCATATCCCCGTAGCGTGGTTGATTCTTACGCCTCGGTACTCCGCGGAGCAGGTCTTGTTCCGGTGGCGCTGGAGCTGGAATCGCAAGCTGTGGTCAGAGCCTTAATCAATCCGATGGAACTTCTTCCGACGCTGGTGATCGACATTGGCGCCACGCGAACCAGTTTTGTTTTAGCGGCAAACGGCGGGATCATTCATACCTCAACTATGGCAATTTCTGGCCAGTCATTCGAGGATGAGATCGCCAAAAGTTTGGGGGTATCGCGTGAGAAGGCGCGAGAGCTGAAAGTGACTTTGGGCTTGAGCGTGAAGAAGGGAGGCGGGGAGGTGGCGCGCGCGCTCGCCGGGACGCTGCAGCTTCTGATTGAAGAAATTCTTCGGCACATCGAGTTCTATCGCGATCACGCCAAAGACCGCGGCGAGGCCGGCGATAATATTGAAAAGATTGTTTTGACCGGCGGCGATTCAAATTTGATCGGGATCGAATCGTACCTGGCGAGAAGTTTGAAAGTTCTGGTGGAACGGGGGAATCCTTTCGGCCGGGCGCTGGCAAGAATGGGGGAGACTACGCCGCCGATTCCGGCAAACGCCGCCCACGCTTACACGACGGCCATCGGCCTCGCGCTTCGCGGAATCCTTTAGCCCGCCCAAGTTTTTGCAATTCCGTTATAAGCAAAGTAATAGCTAGCTTGGGCGGATAATAAAAAGAAACCGGTCTCATGAAAACTTCGGCACAAAATAATTGTTTAGCAAAAATTTAGACAGGTATGTTGCAGCTTAATATCCTTTCTCTAAAAGATAAACAAACCTTCCGCTATGAACGCGCCCGGCGGGTATCGGTTCGCTTCGCCGTTCGGTTCTTTTTCCTGATTCTACTTGCTTCGGGATTCTTGCTGCCTTCGTATTTCATGACGGTTTTGCAGGAAAAGGAAATTGCGCTGGAAGAATCTCGCATTCGGGAAGATCCGCGCGTCGCGCAGGCGATCGAAATGGAACGCGCCATTGAGCGGGCTAACCGCGAAATCCGCCTGCTCTCGTCATACGCCGCAAAGAAATCAAGCCTGGGCGTTTCTGTTGAGTCGCTTATCGCGGCGGCAAGCTCCGGAATAATTTTCAACACCATTCGGGCGGACCAAACCAAAAAGCGCATCGAAATAGACGGACTCGCTCTAAAGCGCGAAGATTTGCTTAAGACAATTGCGGTAATAGAAGCGTTGCCCTTCGTGGTCGAAGTGAAATCCCCCATTTCCAACATCGTGAAGGAGTCGAACAGTCCCTTTCGTTTGGAAATTATTTTAAAATGAAGTCTAATCTCACGGCAACACATAAATTTTATCTGACTTTGCTTCTTGCTGCGGCGCTCGCCGCCGCCGCGGCATATTTCCTGCCGTTTTATTTATTCGGCAAAATCCGCGACTCCGCTAACCGAATCGAGAAGGCCAAAACGGAAATCGCGCTGGCCGATCGGCACCTGGCTGAATCCCGCGCTCACGGGGGGCAGATGTCGGCTTACGGCGCAGAACTTGAGAAAATTCACAGCTACTTCTTTTCGTTCAAAGAATCTCTTAGGGTGATTGAGGCGGCGGAAAATATCGGCAAACTCACTAAAACGGCGATTGAGATTGGCGTGCTGGATGCGAAAGACAATGTCGCGCGGTTTCGCTTTAGCGCCGTCGGCAGTTATCCCGATGTCATCCGCTTCGTGCGGTTGGTGGAAAACGCGCCTATGTACTTTGAGATTGAGAATTACTGGCTGGAACGCGCGGCCCCGGCGTCACTCGGCGGCGCGGACGGCTTATTAGGCCCGCGGGCGTCGCTTGCCGCGCCGTCAAACGTTCGCGCCACTCTCACCGTTAAAGCATTCAAAGCCGAATAATATGCAATTTCGAATTTCGTTTAAAGACATTAAAATAGTTCGATTGACGATTTACCGCGCGGCGTTCGCCGGAGTGGTTGCAGTTACAATTCTTCTTTTTGCCGTCGTGGCGGGCTCGCTCGGGGTTTATTATTTCTACCCCTACCGCGCTCTCAATAATCCCGCCTCGACAGAATTCAAGCCCAAAGCCATCTCCGTTTCCGAGCTTGAGAGCCTGCGGGAGATTTTAAAAGAGCGCGAGCAGATTTATCGGGCCTCGACTACGCCGGCAACGCCGCCAGCTTTCCAGTAGTCATTGATTCGCGGCGGAAGAACGGATACAATCATCGTCGTTGCGCCAAGACCAATCCCCCCGTAGCTTAATGGATAAAGTAGCGCTCTTCTAAGGCGTTGATGAGGGTTCGATTCCTTCCGGGGGGACCAACCCAATTCCAGTCAAAACTTTATGAAGGATTTACGGAGCATAAAATCCAAATACACATATCATCCACGATCGTGGATGATATGTGTATTTGGAAAATTCAGCGTATTGAAGGCTATCCCTGTTTTTGCATGAATTTTTACCAGGAAGTTTATAAATGGGTGAAGAAAATTCCGAAGGGGAAAGTGGCGACCTACGGCCAAATTGCCACGTTGATCTCAACGCCGCGCTCGGCGCAAGTTGTCGGTTTTGCCCTGCGGGCGCTTCCACCCCATTCAGATGTGCCGTGGCAGAGAGTCATTAATTTCCAAGGCCGAATCTCGATTCAAAATCCGCGCTGGCCGCCATCGGAGCAAGCAAAGCAATTGAAAAGGGAGAGAGTGGCAGTGACATTTCGGGATAAAGCCTACTGGGTTGATCTCGCAAAATTTCTCTATCGCTTCCAGTAAAAAGCCCGAAAATGAATCCCGTTGCCACTGCTTCATGCTGTTAGAAATTCTATTGTAGCAGGACGAGTAGCCGTGGTATCTATCCAAAATTGCTATTATTTCACGCTATAGCGTATTATAATAGCAACTCAATATCGCTCTTCGGATTGATATTCCATTTCTCCCCGCCCCGTCAGGGATAAAATCTCTAACGGGGCGGGGTCTCTTGGTGGTAACGGGATGACTTCCTAGCGGGTGGTTTTAATGGTACTTTCCAGTTTTTCGATTGCGATTTCCTGCTGGGTATTCGCCTGCAGATTTTTTAACTGCACCATGTTTCGGTCTTTTTCTTTGTCGCCGTAGATCAGAGCGTAGGGAATTTCCTGCTTCACGGCGTAGGCGAGTTGCGCCTGAAAAGCCTTGTCTTCGCCGAGGTACTTGGTGGCGTTCACGCCAGATTTTCGCAGGATTGTCACAAATTCGATGTATCTGTCTTCAAAGGCCTCGCCGAGATCAAACACCAGAACTTCCGTAAGAGTTTTTTGTTTTTTGATTTTCCCTAGGTGTTCGAGTGCCGCAAAAAGCCGGTCCACCCCAATGGAGGCGCCCACAGCCGGAAGCGATTGGGTGGAAAAGCGCGCGGTCAATCCATCAAAGCGCCCGCCGGCGAATACAGAGCCAATCTCCGGAATTTCTAAGAGCGCCGCTTCAAAGATTGCTCCGGTGTAGTAGCCGAACCCGCGGACCAGCGCCGCGTCATAGCGCAAGTATGATTGCGGCACGCCTAATTTTTCGGTTTTCAAGCGAAGGTCGCGCACGATGCTCTCTTCAAGCCCGTTCTCGCCGGAAATTTTCCAGAGGTACTCTTTGGTTTTTTCAAGCCCGATGCCGGACGCTTCTGAAACCGCAATTTCCCATTCCTCGGGTGACATCTTGTCTTTTTTATCAATCGCGATTAGAGTCCGGCGCTCACGTTCTTTGGGGATGCCGAATTCAATCAGCCGGCGCAGGACATCGCGCTTATCATTGATGCGGATTACAAATTGATCCACGCCGAGAGTTTTTAATGTCTCGTATATCACTTGGATAATTTCCGCGTCGGCATCGAGTGATGTCGTGCCGATAGTATCAACATCCATTTGCGCGAACTCGCGATATCTCCCGAATTGCGGACGCTCGCCCCGCCAGATTTTTCCGATCTGGTAGCGCTTGAAGGGCTTGGGGATTTCAGGGTTAGCGGCAAGCACGCGAGCGAGCGGGACGGTGAGGTCAAAGCGAAGCGCGGTGCCTGCCCGCCGGTCAGGCGGGTTAGATTCTTTTTCTTGCGAGCCTCGCACTTCAAAGATTATTTTTCCGGACTCGTCGTCGCCGCCCAAAAGCACATCTTGTCGTTCAACGGCCGGTGTTTCCATAGGGTCGAAGCCGAAGCGTTCAAAGACACTGCGGATGGTATCAATCATGGTGTTTTTGGCGATCATATCCTCCGGCAGGGCATCGCGAAAACCGCCGGGGAGCGCCGGCTTGATCAACACTCTTGGTGCGTCAGAAACTTTGATATTTTCTACCGCGTCTATCCCCGGTTTTTTTCTCGGCCTTCCCGGCTTTGCCATATAAAGCTAAAAGTGCCACAGATTCTTGATTTTTTCAATCAACCTGTCTTAATGGAGGTATATGGAAACGCCGATTGGCAAAGTGACGCACTACTACGGCAAGGTGGGCGTCGCGGTCGTTAAGCTTACAGCGCCTCTCCGTCTTGGCGATCGCGTCAAGATAAAAGATGGGGATCGCGAGTGGTCCCAGGAAATCACCTCCATGCAGGTGGATTACAAGCCCGTCGAGCATGCAAATGCGGGCGACGAGATCGCGATCAAGACTGACGACAAGGCGCGCGAGGGCGCATTGCTGATAGTGGAGAAATAGTTTCGGCATTAGAAAAGCGGATACGCTTTTCAGGATTCTTTGGTTGTGTAAAATAAGAAAAACAAACCGGCGCCGCGTCAAGCGCGGTAGCCGCGTTTGACGCGGCGGATGTAGCTTAGCGGTTTAAAGCACGAGATTGTGGATCTCGGGATCGTGGGTTCAAATCCCATCATCCGCCCATGAGCAATACATTTGAAGAAGGCCCCGAGCATATTCCAACTCCCGAAGAAGTTCCTGCTGTTTTTAAAGAGTTGGTGGGCGAAACTGAATTTGAAGAGACACGAAAGCTCGAGGACGAGCAAGGACTTTATCTGTGGGATATTAAAATCTTCACGGAAGACGGGTATACGGAGTATTCATATCGGAGGGGACGGAGAGAGGCGGATGAGCTTCGGGGAGTACTTATTTATGGCGAGTTCCAGGGGATACGAATTGATGTTGCTTTTTTGATACAGAAGGGATTCCAATTAGCGGGTCTTCCGTTGCTAAATACCTTGATGGTCAATGGCGGCTAACTCCTTAACCCTTGCTACCCGAAGTACAACCGCTAAGCGGCTCAAAAACAACAAAGCCCCGCGTGAGGCTTTGTTGTTTCATTCAAACTTCGCGGGAACGCAGTTGATGTCGCCGCAGCGCTGTTTATCTGCCGGGGAGGATCGGTTTAAATCCTGTGGACAACCGCCGCCGATAGGTTAAGATAGTTAAAGATTTAGTTTCGGCTTTAAACATTCGTATTTATTTGGGATTTTGAATTTGTCGTTTGTTTGAAATTTGGATGGCGTAATTTATAATTTGTTTAGGATTTCGAATTTAGGATTTCGGATTTAGTCTGTATGGATATCTTCGCGCACGCCCTCTGGTCCGGCGCCATCTATAATAAAAAACGAGTCGGCTGGGCGGTTTTTTTCGGCATAGCGCCCGATCTTTTTTCGTTCGGCATACTGATAGTTTTGCACCTTCTGGTGAACGGCTTAACGCCGATTAACTTCGGCCCCGGCGACATTCCGCGCATGGATTACGTTCCGCCGTTTGTGCATACGCTTTATAATGTCTCACACAGTCTCATCGTCTGGTTGGTGATTTTCGGCATCGCCTGGCTTTACATGAAACGCCTGCCGTGGGAGTTCACGGCTTGGGGTTTGCATATTCTGATTGATATCCCAACGCACTCAACCGCGTTTTTCCCGACGCCCTTTCTCTGGCCCCTGCCCCAGCCCTTCTTCATAAACGGCATTTCTTGGTCCATGCCGTGGTTTATGTTGCTTAATTACGGTGCGATCGCCATTGTCTATATATTTCTCTACTGGAAATGGAGACGCGGATCGTAGCTGAATTCGCAGAAACCAAAACTCGCCGCGCTTAGCGCGGCGGGGCATCGGCGGCTATTTTGATCTTTCCATTAGCGCCTACCTTTTGATTTTGAGGGAACCCAGTATTTCCTCAAAAGTTTGTTTCCCTTGCGGGAATGTTTCCGGGTTGAACGCGAATCGGAAAAAATAATAAAGATCATCCCCTCGTTTTAGGCGAACTTCCAAGAGCTCGCCCTCTTTGGTCTGTATGGGGCGGTACTCGTAGAATGTTCCTTGAAGTCCGCCGACTATTGTTTGCGTTTTATTCTTCATTTCTCCTTTGGGCTCCGCCGGAGAGGCTCCGGTTTGCCGCAACGAGGTAATCGTGAGCACAGCGCCAGTTTTATGGCGGACAAAAGGAGTTCCGCCTTTCTCGTTGGGCTCTATCTCGATTTTTAGATCCGGGCTTTCAACTATGATGATGCCACCTTGCAATTTGGATGTTTCTGGATAGAGCACTGTCCAGGTGTCGGGGACGACGAGCGCAAACGAACCGTCAACTGCCTCGACACGGCGGCGGTTATCGGTGCTGGTTTCCGTGCCTCGTTCGCTAAAGATCTTCTTAAACGTCTGGCGCAAAGCTGGACTTGCGAAGAGCAACGCCGCGAGGACGATGATGATACCCGCGCCGATGAGGATACTTGTCCGGTGATACTTTTCTGTGTTCGGAGCGAGGTTGTTGTTGTCAAACATGATGTCGGTTTAATTCGTTACTATTAGTTGTCCCGATTGCGCCAAGAATATAGAGAGGGTGGTTTACTTTCGCTCGAGCTTTGCTACGGCGCAACTTCCTCAAATGTCGGGTTGTTGCGCTCGTCGTTGTCATTTATATTCAAGCATCCCGGGTCAGGGTTGATTGAATTGATTGATGAGTGATCAATAAGCCCGTCCCCGTCGTTGTCTATCCCGTCGCGGCATTGGGTGAGAGGGGCATTGAATTCATCATTATCGATCGCGCTCGAACACCCGGGGTCCGAAGGATAATCGGTCTTTCCATCGCCGTCATTATCAATGCCGTCGGAACATTGCGGCGGAGCAGTAACCGTAAACGTCGTCGCAGGAGAGCAGTTGTTAATTTCATTGGATTCGCTGACTACATTGGTCGAGTCAGCGCAGATCTGATAACTATGAGTGCAGGTTCCTGACCCACAAGTGGAAGTCCATCCCGTGCCCATAAAAGAAAGCCAGCGCGCGTAAAATATATTGAATGGGGAGGAAGTCACAGGAAGAATAGTTCCAGTGGGAACAAGAGCAAGTTCAGGCTCTCCCAGGCTCCATCCGTTATTCCCAATGTCAATTCGTAATCTTGTTTGTGAGTTTGGTGCATTAGAGTATCCCATATTATATACGTTCCCCCCAAACCCTATTACTGATCCCGCCAGAGCTCCGTCGCCCGCGACAAAAGGATCTCGGATATTAAGATCCACCAGACTCGAGAACACGGTCACTGTTGCTTGCGCCTGTCTATTTAGGCCGTTGGAGCTTGTAATTACTTTGGCGGTGAAAGGACTCCCGGCCGCGTTGTAGGTGTGGTTGGTAAGCGTAGCGTTGTAGCCCGCTCCCGTATCGGGATCATAGTTGGTCTGAACGCCCGCACAGGTTGCCCCGGCCGCATTGCTGATGCAGGCGCCGACTGCAGGAACAAGCCGAACTCCATCCGCATTCCCATACGGGCCACTATACCCGGGCGCTACCACAGAACCCTCGACGATTTCAATATAGTTAAAAGCGGGCCCGCGGTCATCAAACGTATAATTTCCTATTGACTGCCACCCGTTGCTTGGATTTTTCACATCGAGGGAAATAGTGTTGCTCACGCCCGCATGCATTACCGTAACCGATTGAGCGGCGCCGCAAAGCCCGCCAAAACTTCCGCAAAAACCGCCGAATGTGGGACTTTGCCACGAAAGATACACCGTATAATTCCCGCCCGAAGAAATCGCCGGGGTAAAGCGATAACGCGCCGAAGAATCGGATGAATTGAGTGAATTTCCGCCGTATGGTATTCCCGAGAGACCGGAGCTGGCTGCATCGTACCAAGTGCCATTGAAGCTGTGAGTCGCATCACTCACGCCGGGCGCGGCGTTATCCACAATAATCTCGGTCGCGGCGCCGGGAAGCGGCCCGCAGGCGCTCTCGGCGGTCGCCACATCGGTTGTAGTATTAGCGCAGTTCCACCAAAAGCGATAGTCAACGGTGGGGCCAATAGCTGTTCCCTGCGCGTCAGCACGGAGACTTACGGGCAAGGGTTCCGGTCCGCTGTTCGGTGTCGCGGTCAAGCTTGTGACAAGGCGGGCGGGAGAAATCATAAATGTGGTCAAGCTGCAGTTATTATCTTCACCGCTCGGCGCATTCTCAAGAATTTGGTTGCCCGCGTCAGCGCAGACAATTGCGTACCACACGTACGGCGAGTAGCTGTAGCTCGGAGTAAATGATGGGAAAGTCAGATTCACTTGGCTTGGGGCACCGGAGTTGGTGAGCGCGGGAACCGTTTGCGGATCGCCGCTACAGGGATAATTCGTGAAATAATACGGATCTGATGCAAGCATTGCGGAGTACAAATTTTGGGGCCAGTAGCAGACGCCCGCGATTGTAGAAACTGAAGCGCTAGCCGGGGCGCCATTGTTGGTAATGGTGGCTCTGACTGTAAAAGCTGTTTCCTGCGCATATCCTGAAGATGGATTAATGGTTACCCCTTGGGCAATATAGTCGGGGCGCGAGGCGCCGCTACAAAGCGCCTCCGAGGGAGGTATGGCATTGCAGGCGCAGTTGGACTGAATATGGCCGTTGCTTGTGTAGCCGCAGGAGTTTGCCGCATTGCAGGTACTTCCGACCGGCGGGTTGCATGATGCCGGGCTGACCGAGACGCTTGCCTGGCAGGCGTTTGTTGCCGATTGGCTGCCGGAAACGGCGGTAACCGAGCCGCTTTTTGTGCCGGAGGAGGAATACTGCACCGTAACCGGGCTTCCCGTTTTTCCCGCGAGAGGAACATCGCCGCTCCAACTGAATGTCGGCGACCCGCTAAAACCGGAAGGGGATGCCGACCATGTTACGCTATCGCCTATAGTGGCGGATGTTCTTGAGGGGGAACAGGAAACTGTTGGCGCGCCGCCACTTCCACCTGGGGGCCCGACGCTGGCGTTACAGGTCGCCACTCTCCCACCTCCTGCGTTCATTGTTAGAGTGCAATTATTTTGATCAGCCGGAATGCCCCCGGGGAGGGTAAACGAACCGGGATTGCCGGATGGGAGCGGGCCGCTCCCCAGGCTCCCACCAGGGCAGGCAAAGCTGTTGGCGGTGGTGCCGCTTGTTGGCAAAGTCGGCGAGCTCCAATTCGCGGTGGTAGGTGAACCCGGGGTACCGCTTGATGGGCTGAAGCTTGCGGTGCAGGTATCGGGGGCGGGAGCAGTCACGCCGACACTACATGTTGTTTGCACGCCAAGTGCGTCGGTAACTGTCACGTCGTACGGCCCGGCTGTGGCATACGATGTGCTGAAACTGGCTGGCCTTGCCGGACTTGATCCAGTTGCCGGATTACCTCCGGGCGCGCTCCAAGTGTAGGTTGTTCCCGCCCCAAAGTCCGCCGTGAATGAGGCGGTTTGGCCCGTATCAACGGACTGGGATGAGGGGGTGCATCGCAACGGAATCGCAACACCGCAAGTCGGCGTGGTGAAAGTAGGATAGGCGACTACCGTTCCATGAGTATCTCGAAGAGCATATACATAAGTTGTATTATTTTTTAGGGGGCTTAGAACTACCTCACCCGCAGCGGGTAGCGTAAATGAATCCCATCCCGCGCCGTTAAACATACCCGCTGGGGTGTAAACTATAAGAGGGCACCAGCTTCCTTCACATACATCAAGATTTACCAATGCGCCACCGCCATCAGGATCTGTCCAACTTATGGTAGCTTGGGCAACGCCTTCGTTACATGTAGTTAAATAGCTAACTGCGGACGCGCACGCCGGCACCGAAGTCCCAAATCCGGTTTCAGATGTCCAGGAGACTTCGGACATTCTTTCTGCTGGTGAAGCAACGGGCGCAAAAGCACCGGCCGCGAGCAAAACTCCCAACACGGCGAAAGCCAAAATGGTAGATGGCTTTGAATTCATTAATCCTAGTGTAACTCTGTTAAAGTTAATTTCATATCCGGCGAATTCACAGATGGCCGTGATTCGGTTCTTAAGTATCGAATGCCCTAAATTGCGCCTAAGGTTTTAGCCCGTTCGAGGTTTTTCTCGAGTGCTGTTTTGAATTGATCAAGTCCGGAGTCGGCGCTCGCCGGGTCGTTCCCGGGGTAACTTTTCCTCCAGTCTTCCGGGGTGAGTTTTCCCGCGAGTTCCATCGCCCGCTCAAAAGATTTCTGGGCGTTTTTGTATTCTCCAAGATTAAGTTCCGCGACTCCTTGGCTATTCCAAAGCCAGGGGTTATTGCTTGCGTTAGGCGCGTTGGCAAAAGCGTTTTGTATTGCTTCTTTTGCTCCCCGGTACTTTCCCGCTTTTGAAAGAATCCACGCAAGGTCATTGTACCCCGCCCATTCGGATGGCGCCCAATAGGTAAAGCGTCTGAAATCATTTTCTGCCAGCTCAAGATCGCCAAACTGATTACGATACCCGTAAATAAGTCCACGCACATAGAGCGACCGCAGATTTTCGGGATTGGCTTCAAGTTCTTTATTAATCTCATCAACCGCGGCATCATAATTGCCTTTCACCCCGTTAGAAGTAGCCTCGCCGAGGTCCTTCGGACTCGCGCCTATGGCGCGAGCGAGACTTCTAACGGGGCTCACAAAATAAATCCGCGCCAACTGATAATGCCCCCAAAGAATTTTGGAATTTATGGCTACTGCTTTTTTGTAGGCGCGCTCCGCTTTTTCTAAATTATATTCGCTTTTGCCAATTGTGCCGTTGAAATAATAATTTCCGAGCTGCATTGCGAGCCCGGCGTCGCGCCGGACCAACGCCAAAGCAATATCCGCCCGGCCGTATTTTTGCCACACAAGACGCGCCAATATGTCTTGCGAAAACGAAAAACCGAAAAAAAGGATTACGAGAACGAGAACAATAATTTCCCAGCGTTTCATCCCGTTAGAAGCAGATCGCGATCGAAATGGTACGATCTGCATGCATTAAACTATAATTTTAACCTTGGTATGTCTGATGTATCTTCCTGAAAGAAGCGATCGCGGCTTCTAACGGGATTCATGGAGCGGTTTCTACGAATCTCTTTTCCTTCTCAAATATCTTTAGAAGCATACCGTCTTTTGCATCCCACCGACTGCATATCCCCATCTTGTGAGGCTTGCATAATGCACAACTGTGTTTTTTCTTTTTGAATCGTTTGCGCATATTTTACTTTGGATGTGGAGTAATGGAAAGGATGTAATACTCATCGCCACGAATTTTAAAGTAAAACCGCCGCCTCTTCGTGATGCGCGCTTGCCAAATATCGCGGGTCTCGTCATACTTCTTTGCGCGCAGCGAAGGGTGACTGATATCCCTCAACAAAAATGAAAACTGCTTATTGGCAATTTTCATCAATTTCGGCGATAATTTCTGATAATCACATAACGCTCGGCTGGATAGAGTAAAGCGCATGCGTTTTCAGGCGGGCCGCCGCTTGAGCGCCGCTTTGAATCCTTGCACGCTTGAAAACGGTCCGAAGACGCGGCCGGATTTAACATCGGCAAGCCCTTCGGCAATAGCCCGATCAACAATTCTTCGTGCGCGCGAAGAAAGTTCGGCCCTGCCCTCAACTTCGGCTCGTATTGGAATCTTTACAATAAGATACTTTTGTGTTCGCTCCAAGGTTACCTGTTCCATACGAAATTATTGTATTGCGGATTACGTTAGAGGTCAATTGTTTATCTCCTGACCGCAAGCCCCGTTAGAAGTAAGTCGCCCGAGGCGGCTACCGTCGTGCAAGCACGGCGGACTTCTAACGGGGCAAGACTATATGATCATACAACGGCCAAAATGCCGCAAAAACAAAAAAATACTAATGAGACATTGGTATTTTTTATCGTAGCCCTAATTTAGATGGTTGCTTCTGGACTATAAACTTGGCAGAAGTGTTTCAAATTCCGCGCGGTTCCGCATCACGTAAATATTTTTGTCTTTGAATGCGCCGGTAACATCCATATACTGCTCTAAGTATTTTTTCGCCTCCGCTGAATTCTTCTTTGCCAGGTATGATCGAGCAAGGACGTCTATGCAAATTGAACTCGGGTAATCAAAATTGGCGGTGCTTGCAATCTTTTCCTTTGCGGTCTCAATAGCTTTTGCGTAGTCCGAGTTAAAGAAATAAATATTTGCCAAAGTGCAAACAGATGAATCTTTGTGAATCGCTTCAGCTTTCTTGTATTCCCCTAGTGCCTTAGCTAAATCTTTTTCCTTAGCGAGCTGAATCGCAATATTTAGATACGCAATCTGCACGTTCGTACTTTTTTTATCCGCCGCATTTTCAATCGCAAGCGCGGCGTATTGTTTTACGCCCAAAGAATTTCCGGAGTATGCAGAAAGGCGAGTGAGCATGGTGTAAGTGTTGCCAAGAAACCGCTTGCCGGCGTCCGATGAGCTCGGCGCCAGCGTCAGGATTTCAAGCGCTTCTTTGGGTTTATTTGACCTATTGAAATAATCCTCTGCGACTAAATTGCGCGCCCAAAAAGAATCATTGGGAAATTCTTTGATTTGCTCGAGATATTTGCCAACCGCCTCATCGTATTTTTTCTGACTCCAGTAGGAGTACCCGGCGAATTCCAGCGTCTGTTTATAGACGCCGCGATTCTTTGCGCTAGCCAGTCCGAGCGAGAGGGCTTTTTCGTAATACTCGATAGCCTTGGCAAAATCGGCGTTCGGGAACGGCGTGTCGCTCTCGGGGTTCGCGCGATCTAGACCCATCGCGATATGTCCCAGGTACGCGTATGCCACTGGGTTTTGCGAGTCCAGTGCGAGCGCGATGTTTAAGTTTTTTGTCGCGACCGCGACATCATTACCGTTTAAAGCGGCTTTAGCCTTCTCAATAAAGTAAGGTGCCGCGAAACTGCGCGCGTACCATCCGCCCGCAAGAATAATAACAAGCAGAACCGCTACCCAGACGAACCACTTTTTCTTATGTTGAGGTTCTATCGCTCCAATTTCATCCGGCATGGATTTATTTATATGAGCTTACGGATACGAGTTGGCCGCGCCGCTTTTTATCCTCGGCCGCTCGCCGGGTCTCCCAATCATCGGCGAACTTTTTATATTCCGGCCGTAGAGCCGTGTAAAAACCGGAACTTTGAATTACGTACGTTGCCTTTTGATTTTCGCCAACGGGCGTATCGGGAGCATCGAATTCCAGATCGACTACGTCGCCTGTAACCATATGTATGTATTCATTGCCGCGGTTGTTTAACTCCGCCGTAATGTTTTGCCCCAGGCGATGGTGATATGCCCGCGATAATCTCACCTCTTCTTGCATAAACTGTTTTTCCTCTACATCTCCCATTTGTTGGGTAATGCCTACGAACCCTAGCGTATGCCTCTTAGTTGAGGTGACCCGCAGACGCAGATCTCCATTCGTAGAAACCGATTCTCTCGGCAGTTCGATAATCTCGTTGTTGTAATGCCAGGCCCGCGGCTCACTGACCGCAACCTGTTGGTAGTTCCCTTCGGCGTCTTTGTATTCATAAACCAGTGAGCAGGATTGATAGCCGAAAATAAAAGGTGCGACCGCGAAAGCTCCTTCGCCAAGGCCTATTTTATGCAAGAGCCAGACGCCCAAAATAATAGGTAGAAGAGCCGCCGTTTTTATGTTACCGAGCGGGCTATGCTGAAACAGCGCCGCAAATGTGTTAGGCGCGGCCCAGTCGTCGCTGTATCCGGGAATCCAGTCGCGAAACCACGACTTGGTGACCAAAAACGGCGCCGCGTCTTTTTTGAGATTTCGGAAAATAACCTTCACGCTGTCATTCTTCTGGAAACGGATGGAGGTGTCTTTATCGTTATCCGATACTTCCTGTCGCCAAACCAATCGTTTATCAGCAATCCGCGCGGCAAGGTTAATGCCATTTGTAGTCGTGATTGCGGCGGGCAGAACCAAGCTATCTTCAAGTTCGCGTCTTTTTAGGACGTAAAATTTGGTGTAATCCGAGTCCACGATGATCTCGGTATTCTTGGGATGTGTCACTCGTCTAAGTTTCAGCCACTTAAAGAAACTTTCCTCAATTTCTCTTTCCTGTATTTGGAAGAGGAGTTTGCCGTTTACGGGAGCAACTTTGGCCGCAATTTTATATAGATCCGGTGAGATTAATCCTGCTTCATATTTTTGCCTTGCAGTTTCGTGTTTTGCGTTGAAACTTGTCGGCCGGCCAAATAAAATATCGTTTTCTAGCTTGTATTCCTTGCCGTTGAAATATGCCAGGAATGGCGTGCTGGGGTTACCTTTTCCTCCCGGAGCATCAGCATTCGCGCTATCAGCCCCCCAAAGGCTGTTATTGGAAGTGCTGTTGTTATCGTGAGCTTTTTTGCCTTTAACCAAATTGGTTACATTAATATACATCCAGCCGAAGATCAGTACTGCGATCAGCAGTAGAGCTTTAGAAATGAACGCTATTGAACTTAGAAATTTTCTCATAGTGTTGTTAACCATAACACTTCCTCGATTTTTCGCAAAAAACGCTTATACACAACCTATTAAGGCAATGAGTGGCTTAACTGGGTTTCTCTATTACCCACGAAGACAGGGATAATGGATTGCCGAATCTATCGCTGTATTCGATTTTTGTATCGGCGAATGGCCTATATGCGTCCGTAATGGACACCGCGCAATTTCGCGCCATAAAAAACTCTCTTAACTTGCCGCGGCTAAGCGTGTTTCGGCAGCACCTGCTAAATTGTGTCTCAATATGATCGGGAATGTCTTTTTCCAGAAAAAAGTTGATGATGACGGTTTTCTTGGCAACGCGCAGCAGCTCCTCAAGCGCCGTTCTAAGATTTTCCAATGGGACATACTCCAAAACCCGGCTCGCCAAAACGACGTCAAAGCTGGCGGATGGGAATGGGAGTTTTACGATATCTCCATGTTCGAAGCGCGCACCCGGATAAACCCCGTTCGAGACAGATCGCCCCGAGGCGGTCGTAGCCGTGCCGCCTGCCCCGTCAGAAACGAAGTTTCTATCGGGGTCGGCAGGGCGGTCTCTAACGGGGTAAAGCCGTCGGCTCTCTATAATATTTTTTTCTACAATATCAATGCCGGTGTAATCAATAAAATAGCGGAGTCCGCTTCTGGAAAAACTATTAAAGTAATAACCGATGCCACAGCCCGCATCTAATATTGAAAGCTTCTTAATTTCTTTTTTGTTTCGCAGGTATATCTTTTCCAATCTGCGTCCCTCCGTTATGGCGATAAAATCCTGAAACCAATTTGGTAAAAAGTTGTTCTCGCCATATTTTATATTGAATGACTTTCCATAAAGAAATATAAGCCCTTTGACAATTTTATTCTTGATGGCTAGATCAATGTCCGGATTTTTTTCAAGTATTTTTTGGATGATTGTTTCTCTCACAAAAAACTTTTGCGGATGGTAAAAAGGATAAAATTTGTTGTACCGATCAGCTAAACCGCGAATATCCCGATCATGCGCAAATTCACCGATATGTTTTCGGATCCAAGCGTCTAAATCCTCTGTTGGGCTATAAATAACAGGATTTTCCTCGGGCGCCGGCTTTTCAAAAATCCTAATCGTCATATCAAAAAAATCTTCTTCCAGAGAACTTCTTTCACCGGTTTGCTGATTAATCAGCCACTTCTTCCTGACTTCCGCCGGAGGCGTATTAATATAAATCAATTTGCAGTTTGCGCCTGCATTTTCGGCAACCCGTTTCGCCCCATCTCTTTCATGCCGGTACAGGTTGCATGAATCAAATATCGCCGTCTTGCCGTCAGCCAGAAGTTTCTCTAATCTGTTGTATGCTTCTTGATACGCGGAATTCCAATCCGCCGGCGACATCCGCTCGATCTTATGCTTACGTTCCGCGATTATTTCATCCAACGACACAACGTTAAAATCGAAGCGTTTTACCAAAACGTTCCGGAGCATCGTCTTTCCGGCATAAGGCAGGCCGGTCATGATATAAAGCGTTGTTTTCGATGTCATATTTTGATTATACAATGAAGCTGTGAAAAAGATTCTCATCATCGGGGGGTCGCGGTTTATCGGACCTCTTCTTATAGATGAATTCGTGGGCAGGGGAGACGAGGTGGCCGTATTTAACCGCGGCCGCATTAGGTCAGAGTACGACGAGGGAGTTAGGTTTATACGGGGCGATCGGGATGAGGGATTTCCTGCGCTGGGGCATTTCGATGTAATAGTTGATACATGCGCTTACCGCGGAGAGCAGACCAAAAGGACTATTGAAGAATTGCGTTTTGATTTCTTCATACATATAGGTACGGCGGCTTCGTACAAACAAACAGAAATTTTTCCCATCCGTGAAGACTTCCCGTTAGGGGATTGGCTGGTTTGGGGGAGTTATGGAGAAGGGAAGCTGGAGTGCGAGAAAGTTTTAGCAAGCGGCAAGGTCAAGTTTGCGGTCATCCGGCCGGTCTATATATTGGGTCCAAATAATTATTGCGACAGGGAGCGATTTATATATTCAAGAATCAAGCGGGGCGACCCAATTATCTTGCCGGGGAACGGCGAGGCCGTAATTCAATTCGTTTTTGCCGAAGATGTTGCGAAGTCAATCGCCTTGATCGCGGATAACAAAATCGCTGGAGCCTTCAACTGCGCTGGTGACGAAGCGATTACCTTAAAGGGATTCGTTGAAGAAATGGGACGTATTATGCACCTCGAGCCTAAACTGCGGTATAATCCGGAAACAGACAGCGATCGATTCGATATCAACGAATTTCCCTTCGCCAACGCCAATCTTTTATGCGATAACGCGAAGTTAAAAAAACTTGGCGCGACATTTGCGCCGCTATTAGATAGCTTGCAGGAAGATTACGAAAGTTATTACCGGCATGTCATTTAATAAGTCCTCGAAAGAAAAAATGAAAGGAACGCGCGATTCTGTAGCCATTATATTAGCGGCCGGTCGCGGCATGCGGTTAAAACCATTGTCCGACGTTTCCCCTAAATGTCTTATTCCTATTGGAGAATTTCCCATTCTTTATCATCAAATCAAGTCTTTGCGATCGCACGGGATCGAAAGGATCGTTTTAGTTCTGGGGTTTATGGCGGAGGAAATTGAGCGGTATGCGCGATTGGCGTTCCCTGATCTCAAAATTCAATTCGTCTATAACCGCCAATTTGAAGTTACTAACACTATTTATTCGCTGGCTCTTGCCGCAAAAACTGTTGCGCCGGGCATTGAATTATTCCAATTGAATGGCGACGTGGTATTCGATCCGCGGATAATTAGTCTTTTACTAAACGCTGAACGCGGCAAAAGTTATGTTGCGGCGCAAATGGGCCGTTGCGCCGAAGAAGAAATAAAAATAGAGCTGGCCGGTGATGGATCGGTTGCGCGGCTTAATAAAAAAATCCCGCCGGCGCTAGCCATCGGAGAAGCTATCGGTATTAATAAATTTTCGCCAAAATTTTTTCTGGAACTTAAAACAAGTTTACGCGCGCTAAAAGATGGCTACCCAATGGAGTACTTTGAATACGCGATAGAGCACGCCATAAAAAACGGCGCAAAGATCTATCCGCTAGACATCAAAGAACTTAAAGCGGTTGAGGTTGATTTTTTGGACGACCTCCAACGCGCGCGAAGCGAAGTTTTACCGTTTTTGTCTTAGGCAAGTTCATCCCGTTAGAAGCAGATCGCGATTATTAGCGCATTCTGACCATACATTAGTCTATCGACAATAACACTACCCGACTCATAAATTTGATCATTCGCGATCGCGGCTTCTAACGGGATTTATTGGGGGATTACAGAAAGTGCTTTATCTGATTTGCGATGCTGGCAATTTTATCTTGCGGCAGGGAATAATGCACCGGCAGCGCTATGGATTCTTTCGCAATCTGTTCGGCAATCGGAAAGTCGCCGGTCTTGTATCCTAAAGTTTTGAAAGCGGGGAGATACGGCAGAGGAACCGCGTAAGGATCTATTGCGCGTATTCCGCGCTTGCGCAAAAAATCCATCAATTCTTTTTTCCTTTTAGTGCGAACCGCAAAACGATACCCATTGATAAAATAATCTGAATGCTTCTCCGGTAATATTAAATCACCCACTCCGTTAAGGAGTTTTTGGTACAAAAAATAGTTTTCGCGCTGTTTGGCGATGTAAGACTCCAGAAACGGAAACTTAATATTCAAAACCACCGCATGGAACGGGCTTAATCGGCTGGCGACGCCGATGATTACATTATTGGAGTGGACTTCTTCCAAAGTCGGCGCGCCGTAGGTGCGCATCATGGATATTTTTTCAGCCAATTCTTTATCGTTCGTAAAAATCATTCCGCCGTCGCCGAATCCGTCGAAAATCTTGGTGTGGTTGAAGCTCAAACATACTAAGTCGCCGAATTGCCCTATCGGTTTATCTTTATATCGCGACCCAATGGCTTGCGCCGCATCAACAATCACCCGCAATTTGTGTTTTTGCGCAATTTCCAAAATGGGCTCCATATCTGCCATTTCGCCGTTTAGGTGAATCGGCAAAATTGCTTTAGTTTTTGGTGTTATGGCCGCTTCTATCTTGGCAACATCAATGTTGAATGTCCCCAAATCTACATCAACAAAAACCGGCACAGCATTGACCCAAGCGATTGCCGCGGCCGGAGAAAAGAAACCGACGGCAGGCGTAATTACCTCGTCTCCGGGGCCAATATCGCAAGCTTTCAAAGAAAGAATAAGCGCATCGGTTCCGTTTGCAACACCGAACGCATATTTCGCCTCGCAATAATCAGCCAACTTTGCTTCTATCTCTTGCACTGCCTTCCCTAGCATAAAATCCTTCCGGCGGATAATATCCCAGAAGGTCAAAAGAATCTTCAAATTTAAAAATTGATTAATCATCGAGATATCATCTATACTTTTTGTAGTTTGTTGTATTGATATTATTGCAAGGGTTCACCCCTTATCTAGCTCACCAATATGTATCAGTTTAGCAGGGCGTTCAAGCTAATCACAATGATCCAGAATAAGAGCACCGCCTACAAAGAATTCATAGAGTTCTTGTATGGCGAAACTCCTCCTGCGGATCATAATTTTTTGGCGCGCGTTGATCCGTCTGTAGTTACGGAAACAATCAAATCAAACGCATATAATGACGCGGTGCATTTCGAAGAAAATCCCAACCCAAACGTCACGATCGGATTTCTGATCGAATATCCCTTTCATTACTACATCTATAAAAACATTTATCCGCATCTTCCCGAATCAGAATTTATTATTGATGCTGTCTGGATACGCCGAAATGTAAAAAATTGGGACAAGCTTCTCGAAAAATTCGCTAAGTTTCTTAGCAGTCAAAAAGTGAAGTTCCGCGTTTTTCATGACGATCTTGATCCCGAAACATTTTTTAAGGATTACCAAATACTGGTTTCAAACACCAATAAACCCGTCCTGGATCTGCCTTGCAATCAAAGTAAGAAAAAGGTTCGGGTGATGTACGGGCACAGCAAGGATCTATGGAATTTCGGCCCTTGGTCGCGCCGTTTTGATCTTGCGCTTGTTTATGGGCCATACAGCCAAAAAGCCGTCAGCAATTATACCAAGAGCGTTATCGTCGGAAATGCCCGGTTCGACGGCTGGTTTAGCAAAAAAACAGACGAAGATGCTCGCGATGATCTCAAGAAACAGCTCGATCCTCAAAAAAAGACAATTCTGTATCTGCCCACCCATGGCAATCTTTGCTCGTTGGAGTTTATTACAGCGGCGATGCCGGAATTGCTTGCAAATTACAATGTCATCATTAAACCTCATCAGCTGACTCTCTATGCCGACCCGGAGCGGCTAGATAGATTCCGCCAATCTATTGCAGGTTATCCCGCAAGCAGAAACATTGTCTGGGTTGACGACTTCGCCGATCTTGTTGATTTGTTTGCGGTTTCGGACGCGGTTATTTCCGATAACAGCGGCGCGATTTTTGACGCGGTATTAACCGATAAACCGATAGTATTGCTGGACAACTTGGATAATCAATTTTTTGAAAAAGAGATGTGGGGTGTGGAAAAACGCAGCCAAGACGTTTGGAATATACCCCTTACGTATCCCGGTAGCATTGAACAGCGCATAAAGCATGACGAACGCCTGAAAATAGGAGAGAGCGTGCAAGATGCCGAGGAACTGCCCATTGCCGTCGCGCGCGCTCTTTCGGGTATTGAGCAAGAGTCGAGTCGCAGAAAGCGCATCAAAGATCTAGTTTTTTCATATCGAGACGGGTCATCTGGCCGCAGATCGGCGAGAGCTATTCGATCATTGATGAAATCAGAACCGGCAGAAAAAACTTTCTTGGCATTACAGACCGAGATGGAAGTTTCGAGAAATACTACATTCTTGAAGGAAGAAATAGCTAGTTTGCGCCATGTCGCAAATTCGTATTTCAGACTGTCCCCGCTCTATGAGCGGCATGACGGCCTGAATTTAGTGCAGTTTAGCGTTGTTATCCCGACATTTAACAACGGCGAATCTCTCAAAGAAACACTGCGCTCGCTGGCAGAGCAAGGGGGGATTGATGTCTCCTCGTTTGAGATTATCGTGGTTGATGACGGCTCATCAGATGCTACGGCGGAAGTGGTGCAGGAATTTATTCGAGATCATCCGCAACACAAAATCCTATATTTGAAATATGCAAAAAATAGGGGCGCGGGGTTTGCGAGAAATACGGGCATTCTGCACGCGAGGGGAGATTACATCGCTTTCACGGATGATGATTGCATAGTGCCCACAGATTGGCTAGCCAATTTCAAAAAAGATTTTGAAGAAAATCGCGAAGTTGCCGGCGTCGGCGGCTGGCACAAATGGCACCCGGTTGCGGGCGCCAAAAAGTTGAACGCAATTGGGAGATATTTAGCCTGGCAGGTATCTCCGATGGAACAATCCCCCAATAAATCTTTTAGATGGGCGGAGACTAATATTTGCGGGAATACTTCCAATGTTTGTTATCGAAGATCTGCGTTAAAAGAAGTTGGCGGATTCAGTCACTACTATCCCGCGGCTACCGCGGAGGACGCGGAATTGGCGATCCGAATTCATAAAGCAAGATTTCAACTGTTTTACTTGCCGCGGATGGTTTCGCACAAGAAAAACTATTCCTTGCGGGGTTTTGTAAAAAACAACCTATTGCGGGGGCTCGCGGATTACATTACGGTCAAAATTCATCCGGATTACAATTATGTTTACAATATCTCCGGCTGGAATGGGTTTTTTGTCTCATGCAAAAGTCTTATACACATCTTCAGCTCTAAATTCGGCGCAGTACCCCTGCGCCTGCCCGACAAGTTTTTCTTCGCCGGCATTTCTCTCGTGATGAATTTTTGCCTGACAATGGGAAAATATTCCACGGCTCTGAATATTTTCAAGAAGCGTGCCGAATGACGCTCTGCGTGCGTTGCTAACGCTGGCGGTAGGTTTTAGTGCCACGCCGCTCAATGTAGGGTATCTCCACGAGCCGCTCGGTAGGGTATACATCAAAGAAAATCCGCCAGTCGCCGATGCGCTGGCGAAAAGCAGTGCGTTCGTTTTTTAGTCGCTTCACATCGCCGCTGAATGGATTTTCGGACATCTCGGCTAGTGCGCTGTCTAGGCGCTCTCGTTCAGGCCGAGGCGCGCGCCGAACGGTTTTTTGCGCTGGCGTTCTTACCCGTATCCTCCAAGAGCCAAGTTCGGAATTCATCTAGGGTGATGTATCCACCTTTTCGGATTGCATCGCGACCTTTCTTGATCTCACGGAGCTCATGTAGCGTTGGGGTGTAGATGGGGAAGTCCCGCGCGCGGCTCATATACATTCGCAGCGCCTCGCGAATAAGCTCCGAGCGGGTGCGATGCTCGGTTTTCCGTATGTTCTCAACCTCCTCGATCATTTGTCGGGGGAGCGAGATTGTCATAGTAGCTCGGGTTCGCATAGATATTCTCCGGTATTAATTGGTACTACCATATCCTACTATGCCCAGCCAAGTAGTCAATCCCACTGGAAATCCATGGCAGATAAATCTACGAAGGCAGTTATCTTTGATGACTTATCTCTAACGTGATGAAGGCGAATCTTAAGATCAGATAAAAGATCTCCCATCTTAAAAGCTTTTGATGAAAATCGGAGTTTTCCCTTCAGTGTTCGGCAATATCTCCGCAACCTTATCGAGTTCGCAGGCGATCTCATTGTAAAACAATGACCGGAGTTTTTTTATAAGCCGCTCGCCAGCCGCCGGAGTGTAGCGTGCCGATGGGATAAAACGGAATATCAATTTGTCCGGCGCCGTTTGCTCCAGCTGATAGCGCGTAATTTCGTCATGAAAATTTTTCGCTATCGCTGAAGAAATAGCCAGAAGCATCACTGACTTGCCGCTTGGTGTCTCAATACTGCCGCCAGCGCGCCCGGTAAATGTAATTGTCTTCGTCTGCCTGCCGCAAGGACACGGCTCCGAATGAATGATTCCCCGATCTCCGATGTCATACCGAATAAACGGCATCACTCTATTAAAAAAATAGGTAACCACCATATTCCCTTCCGAGTTACACGGAAGCGATTCTCCGTTGTTACCTACAATTTCAACATAATTGAGCCATGGAACGAGATGTTTGCTACCATGTTTGCATTGGAAAGCAATCATAGAACATTCCCTTGTTCCATAACTCGAAAAAATCTTTCCTCCAAAAAATTTCGATAAGTTAGTGATTTCTTGTGGGTCAATATGTTCTCCACGATACAAAATATGTTCAAATTTTAATGAAACCCCATCTTTTTTGGAGAAGTGAGCTAAACGTCGCAGGAGAGCGGGGGTTATAATAAGAATTTTGGGCTCAACTTCGGAAACCCAGTGATAAAAAACTCGTTTCCGGCTCTTTTCTTCTTCAATCTGACTTCCCAAAAACTGCTTTCCAATTTTTTGTAAATAATAATGAGTTGATAAACCAACAATCGCAGCTGGTCCTTTAGGCGCGCCGTTAAATCGGAGCTCCTCGTAAAATGCCACAGTCCTTATCGCTAATTCTAAAGCATCTTGATAAAAAGAAAGGGGTTCGCCGGTAGAACCCGATGTCGAATTTAGAAGTAGCCGGCGAGGAGGGGCAGAACCTGCAAGAAATTGTGCGAGTGGAAGTTCTTTTATTGTCCCACGAGTGGTGATAGGTATATTTTTAAACTCCACTCGGTGATTACCTTCCCCCACATTTTTGAAAAAAGTGGCATAGTAGCTGGTATGCTCTTTTGCAAAGTTGACTATCTCATTTATTTTTCTAATCTGGACCATTTCCCAGTCAGTTTGCGAGAAATTGTCTGTTTGTTGAAGCGCCCATTTGATGGGATAGACGGCAAGGATGAAACGGTATAACCAAAGATGCCAAAAACTGATCTGAAGGACTAAAAACCAGTAATTGATTAATTTCTTTGCTAGAAAAATTTTTGTATGAACAAAAAATTGTCTCATAAGAAATTCAGCTGCTATCTTCATTGGAATCATACAGGATATACCACAGCCCCGCTTTCTTGCATACGTGCATCATGCGTTGGGATATTTGAGGACGGAGATTGCCTAATATTTCTAGACGGCGCACAAAGAATACTTTAGCGGTCTCTTTGGTTACGGTGCGGATAATTATATCCTCAAAATGGAGCTCTCTCGTCCGGGGCGAAAAGTTACGGACGTTTTCAATGAACTTGTTTTTTTCTGGTTTGGTATATTCTTCGGTTGGCAGACGGAAAATGTACAAATTTGATAAGGTGTCAAAATCACAGCCACGTATTGCACTTGTAAGCTTCTCTAGAAGTTTAGCAATCCCTTGCTCATCTTCAGTGGCGGGGCGTTCAAGATAAGATAGTGAAACCTTCATATTAAACAAGTTTCTTGATAGCTAGTATGTTACCACTTCGTGCTGATATAATGGGAAATCATGGAGTTACCCATTGCTCGATTCTTTGCTACCAGTTTTCTTGCTGAAGAACCCATTTCTCTTAGGCTGGGCTTATTAAGTAACCAAGCCACAGAAAATGTCGAATCGTTTATGAACAAAATTGCCTTAAAACAGACACGTCTTTTGGCTGAACGCGAAATTCATGCATTGCAGTTGGCGAAACTTAAACAATTACTTTGTTGGGCAACATTTGTTCCTTATTGGCAAGTGCATTTGCAGAGAATAAATTTTACCTCCTTTTCCTCTTTGCAACAAATTTCTAAGTTGCCGATTACAACAAGGCGGGACTTAACTCTTATTCCCCTCGAAAAGAGAAGTAATATGGCTAAAGCTAAAAAAAGTAAAGCCGTAATCGGCACCACCTCCGGTTCTACGGGCCATCCTCTACAATTTTATCGGAGTAAAATTTCCAAAATCAGGACCAAGGGAATTTACCAGTTAATCATGGAACAAGCCGCATGTATGGGGGGTCTCACTTGGGAAAATTCACGCGCTTTCAATCTCGGAATCCAACGACAGCAGACATTATACCCATGGAATGGTTTCCTGTGGGGGACAAAGTTGGAGGAAACGCGGGAAAACCGGACAGAGTTTTATAAAATATTACGTTCTCGCAGGATTCAGATCTTATATACAAACGCATCATATTTGAAACGTCTCTACTACTGGATGGACAAAGACGGTGAGTTTTTCCAATTCCGATGTATTGTATATATAGCGCAACAACTCAATAAACGAGAACGGAGTGAACTTGAAAAATTTTTCAAATGCCCAACACTTTCTGTTTACGGTGCCCAGGAGTGCTCTGTTATCGGGATAGAATGCTCGGGGGAACAAGGAGTCTTCCATACGGTGCCTGAACTCGGTTATTTGGAAATAACAGATTACGGAAAACGGAATCTTCCGCCAGGAAAAATCGGAGAAGTCACTTATACTTATTTTGAAAACGAGATTAGCCCTTTTATTCGATATCAAGTGGGTGATCGGGGGAAAATCGAACAAAGAAAGCAGTGCGCTTGCGGAGGAAGCAGCGAGGTGTTGTTTTTTGAGGGCAAAACGGCAGAAATCGTAGATCTTCCTGATGGAAGCGGTATCATCGTTAAAGCAATTTCTATCGCGATTGATGAGGCCTTAGCGGGGAGAATATACCAATTCCAGCTTATTCAAGAAGACCACAAAACGCTTCGGATCAAGATTGTTCCCAAAGACAACTTCAGTGATGAAGTAGGAAACGCTTTAGTCGCAAAAGTCACTGCCATGTTGCACTACTCTATGAATGTGGTAGTGGAGAAAGTTAAAGTAATACCGTCGGAAATCTCGGAGAAAACCCCGCTTTTTATTAAATTCGCTTAAAAATAATATGCGGGCTACGACCTCTTAGGTCGTAGCCCGCATTCTCCGCCAGCCGAGCTACTTTTCTCGATAGAACTTCCCATTGATGGTTCCGCCGCTACTCAACCGCAACGAGCCGTCAAGCATTCCTCCGAACGTAGGGTAGTAGGTGAGCTCCCAAGTCCCTTGCTGGATAGGGATCTTTACCCTCACCACACCTTTCTCCTCCGAGATTTTGGCGTTGGTATCGACTGAACGACCCCCCACAGTAAAGCCGATATCCTTTGCCTCACCGTTCTCCACGTTCTTGATCTCGAACTTGGTAAGGAAGCGCGGGTCGTCATACCTCCACTTACTGAGGAGCGGCTTGAATTTCTCGGGGGTATCGGTCGCTGACGACAGAGCAGCCGGCACGGCTTCCTTGGGCACGTTCTGTACGACGATTGGCTTGTCAGTGGTCGCCGACTGCTGGGCGAGGGCCACGCCCACATGGAGCGTGATCGTGGCGAGGGGGCTTGTGATCGTGAGCCCAATCACGAGCGTTACGATGAAAAGAGCTGTTAGCACATTTGTCCTCATGGCACTTCCTCCTTGTTCTCTCGGACCTCTTGGTTTTCGGAGTGTCTCCACGGAACAATTCCATGGAATTGTTCCGTGGGCAGCTTGGTAGCTGTGCGTTGAGACGCCAGAAACGCCAGTGCAAAACCTTGCCTTATTGATACTCCATTTTACTAAAATGTCAAATCCAGCTTAAAAACACAACTTTAATTTACAGTCCTAGTGTGGTACGAAAAATCCCATTCCATCTCGCGCTCCTTACCCAAACATACTAAATAAACTATTCTCTTATTCGCACGAATAAGAGAATAGTGCTAGGATGGAGTTATTAAGTTATCGTTGGATGGTATAAGAAGATGACATAAGCAAATTACATACATATGGACAATTCTATAGAATTGTCCTACTAAGAAAGAAATTATGAGAGAAAAAACAATGGAGCGGAGTCTGAAAGCGCTGGCAAACAGGCGCCGACTGGCTATCCTTGGATTCATCAAAAAAGCGAAAGAAGCCGCAGTAGGTAATATAGCTGGAGAGATACACTTATCGTTCAAATCTACCTCCAGGCACCTTGGCGTCTTAGCTGCCGCAGATATTCTAGATAAGGAACAGCGCAGTCTGAAAGTATTTTACCGCATTGCTCACGATCTTCCGGAACTTGTTCGAAAAATTCTCCCGCTTCTCTGAACCTTGGTAATGCCCATAGCGTTCTTTGTTTCCACGCATGATTTTATTTTCTTACCACGCCCTATTCTTTGCTGGTTTTTCACTTTATGTACTTTCTCTTATTCTCTTATTCGTGCGAATAAGGGTAGAATGGTGTGAGAAGGGGCATATTAGATCCTTGAAGATGGACAGATTTTATTAAGAGGGCATTGGCGTCCTCCTTCTCCCTCGACAAACTCGGGCTTCGGACGGGCAAAGCATTTGAGGAATATTTTAGTATATTGTCTATATCCGCGAGGAGGGACACACTTTTTTTAATGGACATATTACACAACGAGGATTTTGGGCAGTGCAAGTAGCGCGGCCGAGGTCAACTAATAGAGTATTTACTTTAGGCCAAAGTTTTTTGTTCGGCGCTAGCACTATCAAATCTTTTTCGATTTTCTTCGGGTTGTCGTTTTCGGTGAGTCCCAGCCGTTGGGCGAGGCGGCGAGCATGCGTGTCAACGGCAATGCCGGAGATGGTGCCGTAGGCATTCCATAAAACGATATTGGCGGTTTTGCGCGCGACGCCTCGGAGTGCCAGCATTTCTTCCATCGTTTTCGGAAGTTTACCGCTAAATTTCTGGACGATCATTTTAGCCGAAGTCAGAATCGCTTTGGCTTTGGAGCGAAAGAGGCCGAGCTGGGAAATTTCTTTTTCAAAAGTTTTCGGCTTGGCGCGGGCGAAATCCGCCGGGGTTTTATATTTCTGGAAAAGATGCCCGTCGGTAATCTCGTTGACTTTCTTATCCGTTGATTGCGCCGATAGAATCACCGCGACCAAAAGCTGCATCGGCGTTTTGAAATGGAGCGCGATCCGGCTATGGGGGTTATGTTTACGCAGCGTCTGAAAAATCTTGGCGGCGCGTCGTCGTTTTGATTTATAGCTTTCGTCTTCGATCCAAGATTTTCGATACTCATTATATTCACTCATGTAGGCAGATAGATTGTTTCACTATTCTCTTATTCTCACGAATAAGAGAATAGTGCGCATGTTATTTAATCAGCGCTCGGCTTTTTCATATTTCATCCCCATGTCTTCCAGAATATCCTACGGTCTTGCCACGGGAATGGGCGGCGGCTTCAAATCCTTCCCGCAGGATTCAATATCCCGCGAGAAGGTGTGGGGGTTCATTTTCTCTCTTCTAACGTTACTTGAATTTCTTGTTCAACTCCCGCGCGGAGAATCTTTAGCTTGAGTTCCTGGCCGATGGCTGCACTCTCCATAACGTCTTCAAGCGTATGCGTTTCGGAAAGTAGGGCATCATCGGCGGTGAGGATTATGTCACTTTCTTTAACGCCGGCTTTGGCGGCGGGGCTTCCTTTAATCACGCCCTCGTATCCCGGAATTTTTTCGCCGCCGACAAGAAGGCCGTAATCTATCGGCAATCGCAGTTTTCGTTTCAGTTCTTGACTAACGGGGATATAACGGATGCCGAGAAACGTTTTTTTAATGCGCCCGAATTTTTTGATGTCTTCAAGGTCTCTTTTGGCGCGCTTAATTGGAATGGCGAACCCGATGTTTTCGGCGCCGGCGACGGTTGCGACACTGATACCAATGACCTCGCCTTTAAGATTTATAAGCGGCCCGCCGGAGTTCCCCGGATTGATGGCCGCATCGGTCTGGATAAGTCCGGAGAGATGCTCGGCGTGCCCGCCATCATCAGTGGCAGCGGTAAGAAAACGCGAAAGGCCGGAGATAATGCCGGCCGATGCGGTGTTTTGGAATTCACCCAGCGCGTTGCCGAGCGCAATAGCGGTTTGGCCGAGGCGCACGCGATTTGAGTCGCCAAGTTCGACAGTCGGAAAATTATCGCCGTCGATTTTCAGGATGGCGACGTCATTCAAGGGGTCTCGCGCAAGCACTTTCGCGGTGTAGGAATCGTCCACGGCGGTGGTAACGATATATTCCGCGTCGGCATCCACTACTACATGCTTATTAGTGAGAATGTGTCCTTCTTTTGAAACAAGGAATCCCGAGCCCCAGCCGACGCGGATTTTTCCATCATCCAGGCGCGGCATATGGTCAAGAAATTCTTCGCGGGTTATCGGCGTCTTTTCTTCCTTCGCGGTTTCCTCGATCTCTTCCCAGAGTTCGCCGGAGATTTCTTTCAGAACGGCGGCTTTTTCTTTGCCAATCACGATTGAAACCACGGCCGGCAAGGCGGCTTCGATCGCCTTCATCATCGATTCTTCGTGAGTCATGGAGAAAGTATATAATAGCAACTAGCAACTAGCCACTAGTGAAAGTTTATGTTTTACTAGTTACTAGCTTCTAGCCGCTAGAGACTAGAAAAGCCCCCATAGTTCAATGGATCAGAACGGTCCCGTCCTAAGGGATTGATCTCCGTTCGACTCGGAGTGGGGGCGCCGTGAGTTCTTTTATATAATTTTGCTGGGGCGGCATCATTGCTGTTAGCGCGGCGCGTGTTCTAATCATCATTGTGCTAAAGAAAGGGGGAGTCCCATGACGCGGCGGACTATCGAACTCACGAAAGACGATCTGGAGTTCTGGCGCGGCCACCCGCTGGATGAATCATACAAGGGAGTGGCCAAAGCGATTTCCCGCCTCTCGTTCTTCGGAGCGGCGCACGTCTTGCTGAACGACGGAAGCGCTGTGTTCAACTCTAACGTTGACGCTTGGAAGATGCGCGTTTGCATCGGGCGCTTTGCTTACCCGGTGCTTCTCGCCGCTTTCCACGAGTACGGACAGGATGCTATCATCTCTCGCCGCTCGTTCATCGCGCCGAGAGCTCTCGGGAGCGAGGTGCTGCAGTTTTCACACATTGCTTCCGCGACGGAGCTCGGGGAGTTCTTCTCGCGCGCCGTGCCGAAGCATTTCGGTCGTTGGCACGAGGCCTACCGCGCATCGCTTAGGCCCGATGACACGTCCGAAATCGCGTTTCAACTGCTCCAGATCAGCGGAGCGGAGCGGGGGATAGTGGTGTCCCTCGCAAGAGTCGGTAGTACCGATTTCTAGTTCTCGCCCCGTCCCGATGGTTATCGGGACGGGGCACTTTCATTTGACGGGCGGCGTTTCCTAGACTATCTTAAGTAAGGCAATTCATACTTTTCATACCAGGCAGTGAAACTTCGACTGGTTCGCATGGCGAACCCAACGAATGTGGTCGAAGTTCTACCGCCTGGCATACCGGGTAGTATAAATTCGACATGTGTTTCGTCGAACGAAACACAATTGCGAAAGCAGTCGAATTTTCACTACCCGGCATACTTTATTTTCATGAAGGCAAAACAGCGCGGATTTTTGGGAAAACATAAATTCTACGGTTCAACCACGGTCGGCGCCCGCGGGCAGGTGGTGATTCCCATAAAAGCGCGGCGCGATTTTAAGTTAAAAACGGGTGAGGATATGCTGGTTTCGGGCGCACATGGCCGATTTCTCATGATAATGAAAATGTCGGAGATGAAAAGCGTGATGGAGGAATTGGAGCGAATGGCGCTGGAATTTCAGAAGATATTATCTGGGGGCAAGTTAAAAAAATCATGAACATTCCAAAGATTATTAAGTTTTTAAAGACAAAGGGCGGAGTTACCATCGCCGTGATTGTTATCGGCGGGGGAGCAGCTATATATTTTTTTGCGAGCCGCAGCGGCGTCAAACAAGAATTTCTAAAAGCCGAGCGGCGCGATATCACGCAGGTGGTCACGGTTACCGGCGCCGTGAAAGCCGCCTCCACCATCAATCTGGAATTTCTGGCTTCCGGCCGCGTGGCATACCGGCCGCGCCAAGTTGGGGACCGCGTGGGCAGAGGCGAGGTACTGATGGCACTGGATGCGCGCGAAATTGATATCCAAATTGCAAGGGCAGAGGCGACGCTTGACGGCAACAAAGCTAAACTCGAACAGTTAAAAGCCGGAGCCACGCCGGAAACCGTCCGGCAGTTGGAAAACGCAGTAACCGCGAGCTATCTCAACGCGCTTGCGGCTTTGGATACCGCCATTACAAAGTCCGACAAGGCGCTGGCGACGCTTCGCGCCGATATTTTTCCGCAAAACAATAAAGTGCGCTCGGATTTCCAGCTTTCGTTTGATGCTTTCACGGCCGGAGCCGAGAATGAAATGGCAAAAGCCGATGCCGATGTCGTCAAAGCGCGAACCATGCGCGGAGAAATCAAAGGAATTGCTGTTAATCAGCCAAAATTTGACGCGCTTTTCGCCGAGACGCCCTTTCTTCTGGGCTCCGTAAGGAATATGCTCGTAACTTCATCGGAACTTCTGCGCCGCGTCGTGTCCGCGTATGTGACCCAATCAGCCATCAATACCTACAGCGCCGATATCTCAACGGCCAGGAGCGAGCATGATACGGCAATGAAAACTTTTGCCGATGCTATCGCCAGCATTCAATCGGCCAAGGATGCGTTGCGCGTGAAGCAGGAACCTCCGCGGGCGGTTGATATCGCCGTGCTTGAAGCGGGAGTCAAAACCGCCCAAGCTGATTGGGCGCTTTTGGAAAAACAAAAAGGCGACACGGTATTGGTTTCTCCGGTGGACGGCGTGGTTACCAGCCAGAATTTTGAAATCGGCGAAGTGGCGCGTCCTAATGCGGCGGCGGTTTCTCTGATTTCCGCGAGCGGAGTTGAAATCGAAGCTAACGTTCCGGAGGTGGATGTGTCGAAGGTAGGCGTGGGAGATCCGGTAGCGATTACGCTGGACGCTCTTCCCGGCGAAAAATTCACCGGCAAGGTGGTTCATGTCGATCCGGCAGAAACCATCATTGACGGCGTTACTAATTTTCGGATTAAAATCAGCTTTGACGCCAAAGACCCGCGCGTGCGCACCGGCGTTACCGCTAATCTAGACATTGAAACTCTGCGAAAATCCGGCGCGCTCACCCTGCCGCAGTTTGGGATCGTCGAACGCGATGAGGGCAAATTTGTCCGGAAACTTACGAACGGCGAGGTTAAAGAATTTCCGATTACAGCCGGCATTCGGAGTTCCGACGGGTACGTTGAAATTCTTTCCGGGGTTAACGAAGGCGATGAGGTGCTGAACGCCGGGCTCAAAACCAGTAATTAAAAATTTAAAATTCAAAAATTTTGCATTTTAAATTAGCCCGGCTGTGATTGCGGTAAAGAATCTCACAAAAGATTATGTGGTTGACGGCGCGGTGACGAACGCGCTTGTCGGCGTTTCTTTTGACATTAAAAAAGGGGAGTTTGTCGCGATCATGGGGCCGTCGGGTTCGGGTAAATCAACGTTGCTTCATATCTTGAGCTTTCTGGACCGTCCGACCTCCGGGTCTTATACTCTTTCGGATAAAAGTATCAACGAGCTTTCCGATCGCGAGCTTGCCGAGACCCGCAATCAGAAAATGGGATTCGTGTTTCAGGCGTTCAATCTTCTCTCGCGGGCGCCGGTGTACCAAAACGTGGAGTTGCCCCTCTTGTATTCGAAAGTATCCGTTGGCGAACGCCGGGAGCGAGTGGAAAAAGCTGTGGCTGATGTCGGGCTTTCGGAAAAATTATGGGTCGAGGCTGGCCGTCTTTCCGGCGGACAGAAACAAAGAGTCGCCATCGCGCGGGCGCTGGTGAATACGCCTGCGGTAATTTTTGCGGATGAGCCGACGGGCAATCTCGATTCCAAATCCGGCGAACAAGTGATGGAGATTTTAGAGCGTCTGCATCAGACGGGGCGCACAATTGTGTTGGTCACGCACGAAACCTACACCTCGGAGTACGCCAATCGCCTGATACGCTTAAAAGACGGCGCGGTGGAATTCGACGGGCCAATGGAGAAAAAACACAAACACGATAAAGATGGCAATAATAATTTCTTCAAATAGATGAAACTTCGTGATGCCGTAAAAACCGCGTCCCAGGGCGTCAGGCGCAACAAGACGCGATCCGCCCTTACCATGCTCGGGATCGTGATCGGGATCGCCTCGGTGATCCTTCTGATGTCGATCGGCAAATCCGCCGAGAAGCTGATTTTGGATCAGGTGCAAGGAACGGGATCGAATCTGATTTTTATCATTCCGGGCGCGACTAAGGGTTCCAGGTTTTCTTCGCCGCCGTCGGTGCAAGGCATCATCATCAAGACGCTTGTTAAAAATGATGTTGACGCGCTTAAAAAAGAGCCGACAATTTTGCGCGTGGCGCCGGAGGTCAGGGGCCAGGCCAAGATTATTTACGAAAATAACGACGCGACGGTGACTTATGCCGGCACCAATGAAGATTTTTTTGCCATGCGGAATTTCACGGTGACCAAAGGCGCGGTTTTCACCAATTCCGACGCGGATTCTTTCAATCGCGTGGCGGTGATCGGTTCAGAACTTGCCAAAACGCTTTTTCGCGAGATCGAGCCAGTGGGGAAGACCGTAAGACTCAAAAACATTTCGTTTCGCGTGATTGGCGTGCTGGATAAAAAGGGACTGGGGCCGATGGGCATCGACCAAGACAATATCGTTTTGATCCCGATTACAATCGCCCAAAAGCAGATGCTCGGAATTGACCACTACAACATCGTTACCGTGCAGGCGGGGGACGCTTACGACATTGAATTCACCAAATCGCGCATGACATCGGTTTTGCGGCAGAATCACCGCATCACTGATCCCGACAAGGACGACTTTACCATCCGCACGCAGGAAGACGCGCTGGAAATTCTTTCCAGCATCACCTCGATTCTTACGATATTTCTGACTTCCATCGCGGCGATTTCACTGGTCGTCGGCGGCATCGGCATTATGAACATTATGCTGGTCTCGGTTGTGGAACGCACGAAAGAAATCGGATTGCGCAAAGCCGTGGGAGCAACAAACATCGACATCCTCCAGCAATTTTTATTGGAGGCGATGATGTTGACATTTTTCGGCGGGATCATCGGAATCGCCATCGGCTCCGGATTTACGGTGCTCCTTTATTTTATCTTAATCAAAGTCTTGCCCACGGGCTGGGCGTTTGCGCTTCCCATGTCTGCCATCGGGCTTGCCGCCGGCGTCTCGTCGCTTACCGGCGTTGTTTTTGGGATTTACCCGGCGCGCAAAGCCTCGCTCGCGAATCCCATTGACTCGCTGCGGTACGAGTGAGTCCCGTTCCGCGGCGTTCTCCCGTTAGACCTCGCGGGTCTAACGGGATGAGGCTCCCTGGGCTAGTTAGAGCAAGCTCTAACGGACCTGGTAACGGGGTGGATAGAGATATCCACAGGCCGGCTTGCTACCAATTTTTAGATTTAGTATTCTTGTGAGTAGGGAATAGGAACACTTCGTTTCGGCGAGGGAGTCTATTCTTGATAAATTTTAGTGAAGGATGACCCGCTCGAAGGAGCGGCATTTCTATTTCTCGTCGCATAGCGATGACATTACCCATAATTTAATTATTCGTCTTCATTATAATAGTAATTATTTATTCAGCCCTCGGTTAATGGAGCTCCGGCGGCCCACATCACAATGAAAAAAGTTTATATCGCGCTGGCGCTTGGCATCAGCCTTGTTGCCCCTCTATCAGTCCTGGGTCAGGCTACCCAGCCGGTTTGTACAACCGTTGCACAGTGCGCGGCTCTGATTGCCGACCTTCAAGCTCAAATCGTAGCGCTCCAAGCTGGGCAGGGAACAAGCCCAACCCCGACTCCACCACAAGCTACTCCTTTCATTCCTCCCCCCTTCACTCCCGACGGATGTCCAGTATCTACACAAAATCTTTCTTTTGGAGACAGCGGCAGTGGAGTTTCAAACCTCCAGCAGTTTTTGAAACAACAGGGCGTCTCTATTTATCCCGAAGGATTGGTCACGGGATTTTTCGGTCCCGCTACTGAAAATGCAGTTCAACGATTTCAAATACGCTACGTCATAGTACCCGGCGGCACTCCCGAGACTACCGGCTATGGCGTCGTCGGCCCCCATACTCGCGTGAAAATCGCGGAGCTTTGCGGGGTCAATTCTACCGGCGCTTCCCAAACTATCCCGTCACTGCAGATCGCCTCTACTGCAAGCGGCCAAGCGGTTGAGATCACTTCAGTTTTGCCCGCATTAGGTCCCGTTGGGACAACTGTCGAAATTCGCGGTAGGGGCTTCAGCGCTTCTAACAACACGCTTTCTATTCTTCTTCCAACGGGCTTTACTGCCGTTGTTCCCAACATCGCATCGCTTGAGAATGGCACGCTGATTAGATTCACCATCCCCGAAACCGTCGGAGGTTTTCGCGTCAATCCCAGCAGTTTTTATCGCTTTGCCATCACCAATGTTGCCAGCCAAAACAGTAACGTCGCCAGATTTGCGGTGACCGAGTTTGGGACAACATCAACAACGCAGACAACTTCTTCCGTCCCCGCCATCACTTCTGTCCAATCAAGGGCAGCCAACACAGGGACAATCTATGTTGGTGAGATATCTAACATTTATGGTACCGGCCTTAGTGGTTTACTTGCTGTCAGAGTTGGAAGCCAGACCATATCGGTTACCAGCACATCCGATACTTTCGTACAGTTCACTGTTCCGTCATTGCCGGCGGGGTCTGCGAATGTTTCTGTCACTAACGCTTCTGGACAGACTAGCAATGTGTACCCAGTGACGGTTGTTGTGCCATCAGGTTCGTCCTCGCTATCTACCAAATTTTCTATCGGTGACCGAGTGGTTACCACCTCCGCCTTGAACGTCCGCGCGAGTTCTGCCGCTGATGCGCCGCTTCTCGGAACCGTTCCGGCGGGAACACTTGGAACCGTTGTTGCCGGTCCCGCAAGCAGCGGAGGATATATTCGGTGGCAGGTGCGCTACGACAATCCCGCGCTGACCGCCTGGTCCGCGGAGGACTGGTTGATAAAGTCAACCGCAGTCGTGACCACTTCATCCACCTCGGGGAGCGCAAGTGTCTCCGGCATTACCACAACCCAGGCCACAATCACCTGGCCCGCTAGCGGGTCGGCCAACAGTTCGTATGCCTGCGTCTGGCCCAGCTCCGGAAGTTATGCGGCGAGGCAGTGTTACGGCATCAAGGGAGGCAATCAAGCGGGCACGAGCGGCTCGAACACCTACACCAACCTTCAGCCGGGTACGGCGTACTCATATGAAGTGAAAGGGACTGTCTGCCCCACGCCCGGCGGCACAGGTTGCGGTTATGATTATCCAATCGCAAGCGGTTCGTTTACGACGCTTTCGTCTGCGGCTACTGTTACCGTTATTTCTCCAAATGGGGGTGAGACGTGGCAAGTTGGCTCAACACAGACTGTTCAGTGGACAAGCACGAACTACCCCAGCGGTACTCCGGTGAGCATTGTTCTCATTCGGCGAACCAGTCAAAATCCAAATACATATGAAGTAGCCGCAACTATTGGATTAAATTCTGCAAATGATGGAAGTGAAACATGGATCGTGCCGAATACGATACCAATAGGTTCTTACTACTTCGTACAAGTAGGATGCACGTCTATTTCTGTATTTCCGCAGGGCTGTAATGGTGATCAAAGCGACGCGCCGTTCAGCATTGTGGCGGCAGGAACTTCCGGAGCGGCAGCCGATCTTGTGGCCGACAACGTCATCGCCGGCGGTACGCCGCTCGCCAATCAATCCTTCAATCTGCAGTTTGTTATTAAAAACACTGGGACGGCGGCATCCGTTGCGTCTGGAGGAAGCTATCAAATTGGAAACGTCACGGCAGGCGACTTTAACGTTCCTGCTCTCGCCCCGGGAATCACTCACTCGCTCCAGCGCACCTTCTCCTTGCCGGCCGGCACTTATATTGTCAAGCTCTGTGCAAACGTGGGTGGGAGCGTTTCAGTCGCGCCAGAATCAAATACGGCCAACAACTGCATTGATCGGGCGGTGACGGTTGCGAGTAGCGCAACGGCTATTTCCAGCGTAACGGTTCTTTCTCCGAACGGGGGAGAACAAATACTAACCGGTCCGAATAACTATCAAATTACGTATCGCTTGGCGAATCTGAAGAATAATGCCAATTATACGTACCGCTTGGAGTTGTGGCAGAATGGAATTCTTCTCGGCAACCGCGGCACTCTGCCAATATATCAAGATTCAACCTATTGGAATTTCAGCTGGCAACCAGGTAGCTATTATGACAGCAGCGGTGTTTACCGAACAATAGGAACAGGCAGTGGCTTCAAAATTAAACTCACGCTTTTCGAGAACAACGTTTCTGTTGGAAGCGACGAAAGCGACGCGCCGTTCAGTATTGTGGCCGCGCCCGCAACAGCCAGCGCTAACCCCGTCGGCTACGTTGGTCCCGTTACCTCATCCGCCATCTACGGTTGGGCTTGCGTGCCGGGTAGTTTCGCGCAACTTCCAGTCACGATCTACTTTAACGGCGCGAGTCCGAGGAATGTGATTGCAAACGTCGCACGCACCGAGGCGGGCTTTACAACAAGCAGTGGTTGCACCGACACCCTCCACGGATTTGTGGTTACACCGCCAACCTTGCCGGCTGGAACATATAATGTTACAGCCACAGCGCAAAATGTTCCCGGCACAATCGTGAATCTGACCCCGCTCTCGGGTCAGACAACGCTGACAGTTCCAGCCTCAACTGCTTCCACTCCTCTCTCCATATC